>ERZ773188.213-NODE-213-length-72291-cov-8.060372_pt1 | contig 72291 bp, 59 predicted proteins | sample MGYA00581011_ERZ773188 | MGnify/ENA primary metagenome ERZ773188 (study PRJEB29015, sample SAMEA2737798) | human gut metagenome | biome: human gut; feature: human-associated habitat; material: faeces | place: China | collected 2012 ...
CTTGCATGTGTTAGGCACGCCGCCAGCGTTCATCCTGAGCCAGGATCAAACTCTCTATAAACCATATCATAACCGTCTCTAAAATTTAAAAACGGATACAATCAAAAATCTTAGATCGCTTTCTAGCTCTCAAAAGAATTGTTTTACATCGTTTCCGATGTTAAGAACCCTTTTCTGGTGCTTATTTTGCATAAGCTACAAAACTTATCAAGTTTTGTGTTCTTACATTGTTTAATTTACAAGGTACACGCCGCTGTGCCTCTCGGCGACAGCTTGTTTATACTACCACACGCGGTTCGCTTTGTCAAGAACTTTTTTCAACTTTCTTTCGGAAGTTTCGTTCGTTCGTGACGCACAACCCCTCGCGTGTTTGATAATATAGCACTTCTTGTTGCCATTTGTCAATACTCTTTTTAAACTTTTTGACGTTATTTTTTCAGCCTGCTATATGTAGCGGGGATACGCTGCCGCATCCCCTATTTTGCGGTCTCTCCGGACAATCACGAGCAGAACCGGTGCTTACCGATAACCGTGATGAGTGGCCGCGACCAGATCCACGAGCTGGTGGCTGTGGACGGATTGAAATAATAGATCGCGCCGCCGGACGGGTCCACCCCGTTGAGCGCATCGCGCGCGGCACGATAGGCGCTCTCCGCGACCGGCTGATTGAACTGTCCATCGCTGATGCACGTAAAGGCCCCGCTCTGATAGATGACACCGGAGAGCGTGTTCGGGAACGACGGATGCTTGATGCGGTTGAGCACGACGGCGCCGACGGCCACCTGACCGGAGTACGGCTCACCACGCGCCTCCGCCGAGATCAGGCGCGCGAGCAGATCGACCTGCGAGCTGGATGCACCGCCGGAACCACCGGAATTACCGCTATTACCGCCGCTGACTGCAGACAGGCCCATGGCCGCCAGCGTCTGGTCGCCGGCCTTTCCGTCGACCGTGAGGCCGTTTTTCTGCTGGAAGGCGCGCACAGCGCGCTCTGTTCCGCTGCCGTAGACACCATCCACGCTGCCGGTATAATAACCCCAGCTTTTGAGCTTCGTCTGGATCTGCGTGACCACGGCGCCATTGGAGCCCTTTTTATACGAGGCCGCCTCGACCGCCGGGGCGAGCGCGACGAGCACCATACTCACCGAGAGCAGCACCGCGAGCGCGAGACACAAGCGTTTGGATCGTTTCTGCATATACAAAACTCCTTCGCAGACGTTTGGTTCTAGTCTGCGAAGGAGCGTTTTTCTTATACGGGCAAATTTGAAAAATCAGCTTTTGCGCGACTTGACGTCCGCCTGCAGGCGCGCAATGAAGTCCGAGAGGCTCTCAACGCTCTGCTCGCCGGCGAGGGTGCGCACGGAGATGGTGTCGTTTTCCGCTTCCTTGTCGCCGAGGACAAGCATATACGGGATCTTCTGGCTCTGCGCCTCGCGGATCTTGTAGCCGATCTTCTCGTTGCGCAGGTCGGTCTCGACGCGCAGGCCGGCCTTCTCCAGACGGTCGGCAACATGCTTGGCGTAGTTGTTCGTGCGGTCGGTGATGGGCATGACCTTGACCTGCACGGGTGCGAGCCACAGCGGGAACGCGCCGGCATAGTGCTCGGTGAGGATGCCGATGAAGCGCTCAATGGAGCCGAAGCAGACGCGGTGGATCATGACCGGGCGGTGCTTTTCGCCGTCGGCACCGACATACTCGAGGTCAAAGCGCTCAGGCATCTGCATGTCGAGCTGGATGGTGCCGCACTGCCAGGTGCGGCCGAGGCTGTCTTCCAGATGGAAGTCGATCTTCGGACCATAGAACGCGCCGTCGCCCTCGTTGATGACATAGGGCTTGCCGAGCTCGTTGAGCGCGGAAACAAGGCCGTTGGTCGCGACCTCCCACTGCTCGTCCGTGCCGATATGGTCCTCCGGCATGGTGGACAGCTCCATATGGTACTTGAAGCCGAAGAGCGAGTACACATCGTCGATGAGCTTGGCCACACCCTTGATCTCGTCCTTGACCTGATCGGGCGTCATGAAGATGTGCGCATCGTCCTGCGTGAAGCAGCGGACGCGGAACAGGCCGTGCAGCGCGCCGGACAGCTCGTGACGGTGTACGATGCCGAGCTCGCCGACACGCAGCGGCAGGTCACGATAGGAGTGCGGCTGGGACTTATAGACCAGCATGCCGCCGGGGCAGTTCATCGGCTTGAGCGCGAACGGCACATCGTCGATGACGGTCGTGTACATATTATCTTTGTAGTGATCCCAATGGCCGCTGCGGTGCCAGAGATCCTGGTTGAGCATGATCGGTGTCGAGATCTCGACATAACCGGCCTTCTTATGGATCTCACGCCAGTAGTCGATCAGCTGGTTTTTGAGCACCATGCCGTTGGGCAGGAAGAACGGGAAGCCCGGGCCCTCGTCCATGAACGTGAACAGGCCGAGCTCTTTGCCGAGCTTGCGGTGGTCGCGCTTCTTGGCCTCTTCGATGCGGGCCAGATACGCGTCGAGCTCTTCCTTCTTCGGGAAGCAGGTGCCGTAGATGCGCTGGAGCATCTTGCGGTTGCTGTCGCCGCGCCAATAAGCGCCGGTGACACTCGTGAGCTTGATGGCGTTGCCCTTGACACGGCCGGTGGAGTCCAGATGCGGGCCGGCGCAGAGGTCGACAAACTCGCCCTGGCGGTAGAAGGAGATGACGGCATCCTCCGGCAGATCGTTGATGAGCTCGACCTTATACGGCTCGTCGCGCTCCTCCATGAACTTCAACGCTTCCTCGCGCGGGAGCTCAAAACGCTCGAGACGCAGCTTTTCCTTGCAGATCTTGCGCATCTCGGCCTCGAGCTTCTCAAGTACCTCGGGCGTAAAAGGCTGGGGACTGTCAAAATCATAATAGAAGCCGTCCTCGATGGCCGGGCCAATGGCCAGCTTCACCTCGGGGTACAGGCGCTTCATGGCCTGGGCGAGAATGTGGCTGGTGGTGTGACGGTAGGTATCCTTGTAGGTCTTGTTTTCAAAGGTGTACTGATCGTCCATAATGTCTCCTCCTAAACTAAAAACACCCCTGCGCCTTGCGGCACAGGGGTGCTGAAATCACACGGTTCCACCCTGAGTTTCACTCAGTTGGCGCTGTAACGCGCGCCGCGCGGGTCGCCTTACTCGAATGTTCGGGCGATCGGCTCGGGGAAGGTCTGCGCCGGAGGGGTGCCGCAGGCGGCTCACAGCCTATGACCGCCATTCTCTGTCCGTCCTCACTCGGGTGCAAGTCCCGTCATTGCCTTTTGAACGGTATCATCGTAACACCGACTGTTATCCCCTGTCAAGCACAATTTCATACGAAATCCGGCCGGAATTGCCGCCGTTTGTGCATGAAACGCTGCACAGAGCGCTTGCTAAATGTAGGAAACGCATGCTATACTGAATCTGGAAGCACAGCCAATGACAGAAAGGAGCGCACCACTATGACCATAGGCGACAAATGCCCCTACTGCGGCAGGGAATTGTTCTCCGGCTATCTGCAGAGCGCGCGGCAGATCATCTGGAGTCAGGAGGAGAAGTCCATGTCCTTTCGCGCGGACGAGGAAGGCGACCTCGTGGTGAGCCGCGGTGTCTGGGAAGGCAGCTTTGCAGACTGCCGGTACTGCGCGGACTGCGGCATCTTCCTGCTGGAGCGCCCCGCGCAGCCGCCGAAATTCGGCGAGCGCCTGCGCGGAACATTCGGCCGCCTGCGCGGCGGCACAACGGAATGAAACAGGAAAAGACCGCACGCGGCATTTTGCCGCGTGCGGTCTTGCTTTTCCAGGAAGATCAGACGTTGAAGCGGAAGAGCGTCACGTCGCCGTCGTGCATGACATAGTCCTTGCCCTCAGAGCGGACGAGGCCCTTCTCCTTAGCGGCGGCCATGCTGCCGCAGGCTTTCAGGTCGTCGAACGCGACGATCTCAGCGCGGATAAAGCCGCGCTCGAAGTCCGAGTGGATCTTGCCGGCGGCCTGCGGCGCCTTCGTGCCGCGCGTGATCGTCCAGGCGCGGCACTCATCGCTGCCGCACGTCAGGAATGAGATGAGTCCCAGCAGGCTGTACGAGCACTGGATCAGGCGGTCAAGGCCGGACTCCTCAATGCCGAGCTCTTCGAGGAACATCGCGCGCTCATCAGGCTCGAGCTCGCCGATCTCCTGCTCGACCTTGGCGCAGATGGGCAGCACCTGCGCACCCTGAGACGCGGCCAGATCGCGCACCTGCTGATAGTATTTGCAGTCCTCGTACCCGGCGGCGAACGTGTTCTCGTCGAGGTTGGCAGCGTAGATAATGGGCTTGATGCTCAGCAGGTCGCTCGTCTCGAGCAGGGCGCGGTCCTCATCGCTGCACTCGTAGGTGCGGGCGCTCTTGCCGTCGTTGAGGTGCTCGAGCAGGCCGCGGAACACATCCGCCTCATGCAGGCAGGCCTTGTCGCCGCTCTTGCCGGCCTTGGCCGCCTTGTCGATGCGGCGCTGAACCATCTCGATGTCCGCCATAATGAGCTCGAGGTCGATGATTTCAATGTCGCGCAGCGGGTCGGTCGAGCCCTCAACGTGCATGACGTTTTCGTCGTCAAAGCAGCGCACGACGTGCACGATGGCATCCGTGGCGCGGATATTGGACAGGAACTTGTTGCCGAGGCCCTCGCCCTTGGACGCGCCCTTGACGAGGCCGGCGATATCGACAAACTCGATCACCGCGGGAGTCTTTTTCTTCGGCTGATACATTTCGGCCAGATAATCCAGCCGTGCGTCCGGCACGGAAACCATGCCGACGTTCGGGTTGATGGTGCAAAACGCATAATTGGCGACTTCCGCGCCCGCGTTCGTAATGGCGTTAAACAGCGTGGACTTGCCGACGTTCGGCAGGCCGACGATACCGAGTTTCATAAAGGAAATCCTCCTTCTTATTTTCAACAAGGTATTGTATCATTCAACAGCGCAAAGTGCAAGCACGATTCTCCGGCGAAACGCCGACCCGTGCAAAGCCCTGGAGGAGCGCACGGTTGGTGATTCCTCAGGGGACTGTTCAGCACGGTAGATGGAAATTGTAATTTCTTGCATCCACTGCCCATGCATCGAATTCCGACTGACGAATCGCAAATTCGCTCAGCCTGTCTGCGTAATCCCGATCCAGCACAGCCGCAATGACCGCGCAATACGCCGTGTTTTTCACATTGCTCTCCGACGGGCTGTTCGTATTTCTCTCCTGAAACCAGGCCCCCAGCAACGACGCCGCTTGTGCGTATTCATCGTCGAAACCGTTATCCGTCGGTACGGGTTTCACGTTCAGTGCTTTGAGAAGATACGCTTTCTGCTTTTCGGGATCATAACCCGCAAACGACACATCTCCAATGATGATTGCAAGAATGATCCACATCGTTTCTCTCTCCGGATCACAGGCGCCGCATCGTGGCGCCGCACCGCGGACACGTGCACGTGTCCCCCAGCACGCGAATACGCGTCGCGTAGCCGCAAGAACCGCACTTGAACATATCGCTGACATAAAATCTTGCGCCGAATACGTATTTTCTCAACATGATCTATTTTCTCCCTTCACGAAATAAAAATCATTCCGCATCGTTCGCACTGATACTTCCAGTGTCCGCCGTCGATCGAGCAGAGCGGATGCGCCATAAAGCCGCATTTCGGGCATGTCTTTTCTCCATAAAAACATCCTCCCAATAAAAAATTACCGATGATTCCTGTAGATCTCGCAGCGTTGATAGGCATCTCCGCTGTCGGAATTGCAGGTGAACCAGACCAGCGGACTGCCCGACGCAAATTCATGCTTACACAATCTGTAAACATATCTATCATTCGCGGATGAAAATATGCCGCTCGACCTGTAATCAAGATAATGGCATCGCGGCACCGCAATCGCCTCTGTTTCATTATACTCAATGATTGAGCGTAGTACTTTTTTGAAATACCATTTAGGAGCGCAACATGGATTATCGGGATATCATCCGCGGCGTTCGCGAGGACAGAGATGATACCCAGGCAAGGATCGGAGAAGTATTGCACAAGTCGCGGCAGGGCTATAGCCATATTGAATCCGGAAGAGCCGAGCTCAAAATTGACGATCTGATCAAGCTATGCAAGTTCTATAACCTTTCGGCCGACTATCTGATCGGTTTGACCAGCACGCCAAGGAGCTGCAAAGGAAGGCACACATCCACCGGCCGTGCCGGTGGATGTGTGCCTTCTCTATTTTCGTATACACTCGGTTTTGCCGCGGCCGTCTATCGGCCGTGCCAAGGCTTTTGCGCCCGACCATTTCAAGCCGTCACTTCACCGGGTGATAGTTGTCCGGGTCAAGATACTGTGCCGCTATGTGCACGTACCAGTCCTTCGTCTCGCGCCAGTCGGTACGGTCTTTCTCGGTCAGTTCACGCAGCGGCTTTGCGGGCACGCCTGCGACGAGCGTCTCCGGCGGGATGATCTTGCCCTGCGGTACGAGCGCCGACTCGGCCACGACGCTGCCCGCGCCGATCTCACTGCAGAGGCTGAGCACTGCGCCCATACCGATACTGGCCTCCGGGCCGATCACGCGCGCGTGGATGATCGCGCCGTGGCCGATGGTCACGCGGCGCGAAATGGTCACGACGGGATCTTCCCCGCCGGTGTGGATGATGACGCCGTCCTCGACCGCGACCTCCTCCTCGAGGACGATGCGCGAGGCGTCGGCGCGGATGACGGCATAAGGGCCGATATAGCAGCGCGGGCCGACGATCACATCGCCGATGAGCTCCGCGCTCGCACTGACGAACGCTGTCGGGTCGACCTGCGGGGCTTTCCCGCCAAAGGTATAGAGCATAATGGTCTCTCCATTCAAATAAAAGATGTATGATTTTATCATGCACAGCCGCCGGATGCAAGCACAACGCCCGGGCAGGAGGAACCTGCCCGGGCAAACGTATTTGGATCGCAATTACAGACTGCGTGCCGCCTCGTAGCCATCCCAGATGGCGCCGAAGATGTTGCGCACACGGCGGCCGTCGCCGAGCGCGAGCACGGTCTCATAGTCATCGCGGATCGCGTCAAAGAGCGCGTGGTTGGCCTCCATGCCGACCGCAGTGATGACCGTGTCACCCTCCGCCAGCGCGGGCACGCCCTCGACCTCGTAATAAACGCCCTTGGCATCGACGGATTCCAGCGCCGCGCCCTCGACGATGTGCACGCCGTGGAACACGAGCAGGTCGCGCAGCATGAGCTCATTCATGGCCGGCAGCTTGGCCGAGCGCAGGAGCTTGCGCCGGGCGAGCAGCGTGACGGTGTGGCCGTTTTGCACCAGGTGCAGCGCCAGTTCGCAGGCGACGAGTCCCGCGCCGATGATGACGACCGACTTGCCGGCTTTCGCCTTGCCCTCGAGCACGTCGAGCGCGCTGACCACATTGTCTCCGTCCGCACCGGGCAGTGCCAGCGTTCTGGGCGTGCTGCCCTCGGCGACGAATACCGTCTGCGGCTTGAGAGAATCGAGCAGCACCTTATCCGCGCGTGTATTCAGGCGCACGTCCACGCCCAGATGCGCAAGCGTGGCGGCATACCAGGCAACAAGATCACGATCCGCCTGCTTGAAGTGCGGCACACCGGCCGGCTTGAGCGCGCCGCCGAGGGCATCGCTCGCTTCGAGCAGCGTGACATCATGGCCGCGCAGCGCGCTCACGCGCGCCGCCTCCAGGCCGGCAGGCCCGCCGCCGACAACGACCACGCGCTTTTTCTCCGCTGCGGGCGTGATGCCGACGAGCCGCTCGCGCGCGCACTCGGGGTTGACCGCGCAGGAGCCGACCGCGCCGTCAAGCGCGCGGCCGAAGCAGCCCTCGTGGCAGCACAGGCACGGACGGATGAGCGCGAGCTCGTCGTTGCGCACCTTGCGGACGTAGTCAGGCTCGGTCAGGAGCGGACGCGCCAGACCGATCATGTCGCAGCGGCCGTCTCGCAGTGCCTGCGCCGCCAGATCCGGATCGTCCATGCGTCCGGCAGCCAGCACCGGCACGTTCACGACCTGCTTGACCTGCTCGGCAAACGGCAGATAGACGCCCTTGTCAAAGTACATCGGCGGATGCGCCCAGTACCAGCTATCGTAGGTGCCGGCATCGACATCGAGCGCGTCGTAGCCCGCATCGACCAGGATTCTGGCCGCCTGCAGGCCCTCGTCCGTATCGCGGCCGAGCTCGGTGAACGTCTCACCCGGCACCGCGCCCTGACGCAGATCCTTGATATAGCTCTTGAGCGAAAAGCGCAGGATGACCGGGAAATCCTCGCCGCAGTACTGCTTGATTTTCTGCACGATCTCGATGGCGAAGCGCAGGCGGCCGTTGAGATCGCCGCCGTACTTGTCCGTGCGCTTGTTGAACAGCGACATGGCAAAGCAGTCGAGCAGATAGCCCTCGTGCACGGCATGCACCTCGACGCCGTCATATCCGCACTTTTTGGCGATGGCGGCCGACACGCCGAACTGCTCCACGAGCCGCTCGACTTCCTCCGTCGTCAGCTCGCGGCACTCGATGCGCGGGTTCCAGCGGTTGCTGATCGTGCTCGGCGCGACAAACTTGCGGTCATGGATCATGGCGGGCATGGCGCTGCGGCCGAGGCCGGCCGTGAGCTGCACGAAGATCTTGGTGTCAAAGGCGTGCACGCGGTCGGTCAGCTCGCGCGCGGCCTTGATGTATTTCCCGGGGCAGATCGTCGGGCACGGGAAAGAACCGGGGCTGTGGACCTCAATGTTGTTGTCCACCCAGTTGGCGCCCGTGATGATCAGGCCGACGCCGCCGGCGGCGCGGCGGACGAAATAGTCCACGGCGTCCGGCAGGTAGGCACCGTCCTCATCGTTGTGCGTGACGGTGCCCATGGCGGCCATGAAGTAGCGGTTTTTAATGCGCGTATTGCGGATCGAAAACGGTGTAAACAGCGGTTCGTATGCGGAGTTCATGTGGTTTCCTCCTTCTCTGGTTCGGGTTGTGTATCAAATTGCGCGGCGCACTCCGGTGACAGTTGTCCCCAGGCGACTGCCTCCTGTGCGAGCGAGCAGCGAAAACGCGGATGCGCGATGCGGATCATGGCGCAGATGCGCGTCTCCAGCGGTTGATTGTGCAGATCGGCCGCGCCCCACTCCGTGACGATGTACATGACATCGCTGCGCGGCGTCGTGACGACTGCGCCGGACGGAAGATGCGCGCGAATGTTGGACGTAAGCGTCCCGTCGGGCGCTTCGTGCGTGGAATGCAGGCACAGAAAACTCCGTCCGCCGACAGAACGCGCCGCGGCGCGGACAAAATCGAGCTGACCGCCGACGCCGGAATACTGCCGGCCGTCAATGGCCTCGGCGCAGACCTGCCCGGTCAGATCGGCCATCAGACAGCCGTTGACCGAGATAAGTCCCGGCTGCTGCGCGGCACGGAACGGATCGTTGAGCACGTCCACCGGGATCATGCGGATGTGCGCAAGCGCAAAATCATCCAGATGCCCCGCCGCGTCGAGCACGATGGACGCCTCGACCCGATCGAGATCGACCGCGCCGCTGGCCATCAGGCGCAGCTGCGCCTGTGTGAGCACCTCCGTGTAAATGCCGAGCCGTTTGCGTCCGTGCAGCCCGTAGGCGACGGCGTTGGGAATGCCGCCGATGCCGACCTGCAGCGTATCGCCGTCCCGGACGAGCGGCAGGATGTGCGCGGCAATGCGCGCATCGAGTGCATCGGGCGCTTTATAATGATAGGTATTGAGCGGATGATCCGCGCGGCAGAGCGCCGTGACCTCCGAGACATGGATGCGATGGTGCTCGCCGCAGGTGCGCTGCTGAAAGGCGTTGACCTGATAGATGCGCTTTTCGACCTGTGTATCGAGCGAACTCCAGGCCGTGCCGCGCGGGCCGTAATACAGATACCCGTCCGCATCCGGCTCGGACACCTCGAGCATCAGCGTATTGACACGGTAGACCTCGCGCGCTGCGCGCACGGTCTGGTGAAACTGCACGGAGTTTTCGTGCAGGCCGCCGCGCTGCTGAAACTTGCGGTCGGCGCGGCCGAGAAACAGGGAGTGATACGGCGTGCGCGCAAAGCAGGCCGGGTCGGACAGGGCGCGGCTCTCCGTGCCGTTGACGACGGTCACGACCGGGATGCCGCGCAGCTCCGCACGGTCGCTCACCGCGTCGATCAGCACGGCCGGGAAGCTGCCGGCGCCGCCGGCAAAGATGCGGTCGCCGGGCGCGATCAGCGCCGCCGCCTGCTCCGGCGTGCAGAGCCTGTGCGCATAGATCTCACGCCAATCCATCGTGCTCACGCCTCCCGCCGTGCAACGGGAAAGAAATGATTCGGATCCAGGTACGCCGCCGTGAGCCGGACATACCAGTCCTTCGTGGTCTGCCAGCTCTCGCGGTCCGCCTGCGTGAGCGGGCGCAGAGGCTTGGCCGGGATGCCGGCAACGAGCGTCTCCGGCGGAACAGACTTGCCCTGCGGCACGAGCGCGGACTCCGCCACGACGCTGCCGGCACCGATCGCGCACCCAAGGCTGAGCACCGCGCCCATGCCGATGCTGGCCTCCGGGCCGAGATAGCGCGCATGGACGATCGCCCCGTGACCGATGGTCACACGCCGGGACAGCAGGCAGCGCTTGTCCGCCCCGCCGGCATGGATGATGACGCCGTCTTCCACCGCGACCTCCTCCTCGAGAATAATCTCGGCGGCATCGCCGCGGATCACGGCGCCGGGACCGATATAGCACCGCGGGCCGACCGTCACATCGCCGATAAGCTCGGCGCTGGTGCTGACAAACGCTGTGGGATCGACGCGCGGGCATTTTCCATGAAACGAATAGAACATGATCGGATCTCCATTTCTGATAATAAGGGGGAGCGACCCGGCCCGGGGGCCGAGCCGCTCCAAAGAAAAAAGAAGGGAATGGGGGGATTACCAAAGTCAGGCGAACTTTGCGATGGTCGCCTCGCACTCGTGCATCATCTGGCCGATGATGGTCTGCACGGGCAGCACATCGTGGATCAGGCCGGACGTCTGGCCGCAGCAGATGACGCCGCAGTTTTCCACGTCCGCGTTCTCGAAGAACATCTTGCAGGCCGTCTTGCCGGCCATGTCCTCGGCCACATCCTTGAATTCGCAGCCGGCCTGCTCCTTGGCAAAGACGCGCTTGGCGGCTTCGCTCTTATACATGCGCGTGGAGTTCTGGAACGAGCGCAGAAGCAGGATCGTCTCCATCTCGTTGGCGTGCTCGACGAGGTAGTTTTTCACGGCCGGGAGCACCGGGCACTCCTCGGACAGCAGGAAGCGGGTGCCCATGTACACGCCTTCGGCGCCGAGCATGAGCGCGGCTGCCATCTGGCGGCCGGTCGAAACGCCGCCGGCGCAGATGACCGGAATGTCAAGCGCCTCCACACAGCGCGGCGTGAGCACCATGGTGCCGAGATCGTTCTCGCCCGGGTGGCCGGCGCACTCAAAGCCGTCGGCGACGACCATGTCCGCGCCGAGCGACTGCGCCTTGAGCGCGTGCTTGACGGTGGTGCACTTGTGGATGAGCACCATGCCGGCGTCCTTGATGGCGCGCACCATGTCGTCCTTCGGCGGGCGGCCGGCGGTCTCCATGACCTTGACGCCCTCTTCGGCGCAGACGCGGATGTAGCCCGCATAGTCCGGCACGACGAGCGACGGCATGAGCGTGAGGTTGACGGCAAAGGGCTTGCTCGTCATGGACTTGATCTTGCGGATCTCCGCCTGCAGCTCATCGGCCGAGGAAAACGTGCTCGACGACAGCAGCCCCAGGCCGCCGGCCTCCGACACGGCGGCAACCAGCGGTGCGCGGGAAATCCACTGCATGCAGCCCTGCACGATGGGGTATTCGATCCCCAGCATTTCGGTAAGTTTGGTACGGATCATAGGTATTACCTCCTGAAATATTCACGTGTGCCGCTGTGCGGCGCCTGGTTGTTTGTGATTTCACAATAGCAAACCGCCAGTCGCTTCACAACGCTGATTTCTCCAAAAAACAGCAGTTGCCGCCGTGCGCCGGATGGGCACGGCCTACAAGATGCGCGCGTCAACTCGCCTGGACACTGCGCGCGCGCAGCACGGCCGTGAGCACTTTTCCGGTCGCGCCCTTGGGCAGCTCCGGCACGATCTCGATCTCCTTCGGCGCGCGGAACGTCGGCATATGCGCGCGGCAATACTGGCGCAGCGCCTCCGCCGTGAGCCGGCTGCCCGGCATGAGCACAACGCTCGCTTTCACGTGCTCGCCCCAGGTCTCGTCCGGCACGCCGTAGACCGCGACCTCGGCCACGTCGTCGCAAAGCTGCATGATGACATTGGTGACCTCTCCGGGATAGATGTTCTCGCCGCCGGAAATAATGAGATCGTCGGCACGGCCGCTCAGGAACAGGTACCCCTGCGCGTCGAGCATGCCCATGTCTTTCGTGCGATACCAGCCGCCGACCAGCGCCGCGTGCGTCGTCTCGGGCGCATCCAGATATTCCAGCATCCGGCCCGGGCCGCGCACATAGATCTCACCCGCAGTGCCTGCCGGGCAATCGCTGCCGTCCGGCGCGACGATGCGCACGGCCGCGCCGGGGATCGGCCGGCCGACGGACGAGAGGTACTTACCGCCGTCGCGCAGGTGGTCTTCCGGCAGCAGCGCCGTGACGGTGCTGCCCATTTCCGTCATGCCGTAGGACTGATAGAAGCTGCAGTGCAGCTTCTCGATCGCGCGCTGCAGCAGCGCCTTCGGGATTGGGCAGGTGGAATAGTTGACGGTCTTGAGGTGCGAGAGATCATAGTCCCCGTTGTCCGTCTCATCGAGGATCCACTTGAGCACCGTCGGCACGACACTGATGGACTCGATGCGCTCGGACACGAGCGTGTGCATGTAATCCTCAAGCGCGAAATGATCCTTGAGCACCATCGTGCCGCCGGTCGCAAGCGACAGGTGCGCACCGATGGCGGCCGAGTGGAACAGCTGCGCAATGAACTGATACCGCTGCCCATCCGGGTAGGGATAGACCTGCAGCATGCTCACGATCTCGCGGAGCATGCCGCCGTGCGTGTAGACGACGCACTTCGGCTCCCCCGTCGTGCCGCTCGTGTGCAGGCGGCAGGCGACATCGTCACGCGAGACCGGCACGTCCGGCGGCGTGTCCGGCTCGCCGCTGACGAGCGCGCACAGCGCCGAGCGGCCGTCGACCGGCTCCAGCCGGATCAGGCGTACGCTGTCCGCGCACAGCCGCTCGAGCTCCGCGCCCCACTCCGGCTTCTCCGCCTTAAGAAAGGCAACCGACACCTGATTGCGCGCGAGCATGCGCGCCTGCTCCGGCGGCGTGAGCCGCCAGTTGATCTTGACCACAATGGCGCCGAGCTGATAGAGCGCAAACTCGGCAATGATCCACTCCGGGCAGTTGCGCGACAGGATCGCGACCCGGCTGCCCTTGCGCACGCCGAGGTGCCGCAGATAGTGCGCCGTCTGGTGGATGTAGCGCTCCAGGTCGCCATAGGTCAGCCGCCAGTTCTCGTATACAATGGCCTCGCGCTCCGGGCAGCGCGCGAACGCATCATCCATGAGCGCGCCAAAGCTGCTGCACCGTGAAAGCTTCTGAGCAATTTCCCGCATGGGTGATCCCTCCGATCCTCTTTTTCATGGTTCTATTCTTTATAAAATTGTGAATTATCTCCCGAAACGGCCAAAATGGAAAGAACCTACTTGCGCGTTTCGGATTTAACGTTTATATTTTAACGTGCTTGGAAAAAACGCACACCGTCATTCCGCCAGAAACGACCGTCGTTGTTTTTGCACATGAATCGTCACTTTCACGGCGGCGTTTTCGGAGCGATTGCACAGTCGCGCTTTTTGTTGGAATTTCAAGCGTTCCCGGGGATATGCAATCGTCGTTTCTGCACAGGTTTTGTGCAAATACGCACACTTTTTTCGTAATTCCTGCCCTTTTCGTTTGCAGTCGGCCACCTGTATAATTGGAATTGTTAAAAAGCAGTCATTCGTCACTTTCGCGCATTTTTGTTGTCTTTCGTGCGTGCGATGAGGATGGACTGAAAAATACAGGAGGTTGATACAATATGAATAAACCACTCGAAGGTCTTTTCGTCGTGGAGCTGACGACCTATTGGGCCGCCCCCTCCGCAGGTGAGTTTCTGCGCTGCCTCGGCGCCAGAGTCGTCAAGATCGAGACCGGCAAAGCGGGCGACTCGGTTCGCTACTGGGGCCGCACCTGCGGCATGCCGATCGAAGCGAACGAGAACCCCTCGTTCGACCTCTTCAACGGCGGCAAGGAATTCATGCACATGGATCTCAACGATCCCGAGCACGAGCGCGTGCTGCACAACATGCTCGCCAAGGCGGACGTGTTCCTGACGAGCATGCGTCTCGGCGGCCTGAAAAAGCACAACCTGGACTACGACACGCTCAAAGAGAAATATCCGCGTCTGGTCATGGCACACGCCACCGGTTACGGCTGCAAGGACGGCCCGCTGTCCACCGCCCCCGGCCTGGACGCCGTGGCATTCTTCGCCATGAACGGCCTGATCTCCGACCTGCGCCTGAATCCGGACGACTCCCCGATCTGCCCGCCGACCGGCATGGGCGACCTGACGACCGGCATGCCGCTGTTCGGCGCGATCATGACGGCGCTGTTTGCCCGCGAGCGTACCGGCAAGGGTGATTATGTGTCCGCCTCTCTCTACGGCACCGGCAACTGGGTCACATCCGCGATCAACTCCGGCACGCAGTACTTCAACCCCTGGCCGCGCTCCCGCTTCACGCAGAGCCCCATGGGCCAGGCGTTCGAGACGAAGGACGGCAAGTTCGTGCAGATCTTCGTCAATGAGTACGAGCGCTACTTCCCCGTCTTCTGCAAAGCCTTCAACATCGAGGACATGCTCGACGACGAGCGTGTGAACACGCGCCCGGCGCTGAACGTCAACGGCAACTGTGCCATCATCGTGGCGCGCTGCATCGAGGAAGCAAAGAAAAAGACCGCCGACGAGATCATGAGCGTGCTCCAGGCCGGCAACGTGCCCTGCACCGTGCTGCGCGGCATCGGCGACAAGTACAAAGAGCAGGAGCAGCTCGACCAGTGCCTGTCCAACGGCTACCTCGGCGAAGGCACCTACGAGAGCGGCAAGCACTACTATCAGCCGCAGATCCCGATCTACATGGAGAGCGTCGGCGTGCAGAACTACTTCGCGCAGAGCAAATCCATCGGCGCGGACAACGACGCGCTGTTCGCGGAATTCAGCAAGTAAGCAGGTCACTGCCGGACGACCGGCCAAAGGGGTGCCGGACGGCACCCCTTTTTGCAAATCAGCAATCAGCCCCCGTCCCGGGGACAGAAAAATGGAAGTGTGGTGGATTCTGAATGAAATTGTCTTTGCAACTGATCCTGGAAACCCTGACGGAATACGGCGCACAACTGATAGAGACCGACGGCGATTTCGCCTTCACCGGCGTACAGATCCTGACCTCTCCCACGGATATTCTGGAGCCGGACACGCTGTATGTCTGCACACCGAAAGTGCTCCCAAGGCTGAAAAAGCAGCTTTTTGAAAACCACTGCTTCGTTTTCAAGGCCAAGCCGTCCCAGCTGCAGTGCCATCATGCGCTGCACGGCATCCTGCTTGACGAAAACACCGACCTCAACGAGGTCGTCAACCGGCTCATTACCCTCTTTACACAGTTTCACGCCTTTGAGTTTGCCATCAAGGAGGCCTCTCTCGAACGGCGCGGCTACGAGCCGTTTTTTGAGATCGCCAAAAAGGCATTCCCGCACTGTCTGATCGTCGTCACGGACTCGGCATACAACATCGTGTGCTCCACGCGCAGCTCCGTCGATGACATCCCCTATTTCCGCGACCTGCTCCAGCGCGGCTATTACAGCCGCGAGGATATGAACCAGATCGCAAGCTGGGGCTACTATGAGGACGAGCGCAAGTGCGTCCAGCCGGTGCTCTACCCGGCGGAAAAGACCATCTGCGGGTACCCGTTTCTCGTCCGCTCCTACAAGAATCACGGCGCGGCCTACTGCTTCATTGGCTGCTATTTTCTCGATGTGCCGCCGACGCAGCGCGACATCTCGCTCTACACCTGCCTGACGCAGGAGCTGGAAAATTACTATAAAGTCAACGGCATTTTTGACGCCGGCATGCTCGGCAAACAGCAGCAGCTGCTCGACGATCTGATCCGGCCGAAGCAGAACTCGCCGGAATATTTCCACGACCGCTGCGCGCAGCTGAACATTCCCTATCAGGGCACGTTCCGCATCGGCCTCGTGCAGTGCGAGAGCTCGACCATGTTCAAAGTCTCACACATCTCCAATCAGCTCCGCGCCCACTGCCCGCTGGCAAACTACGGCGTGTTCCAGTACGGCTCGTCCGTCATCATCCTCTTCCGCGACTGGAACGACGCAAACGTGCGCACGCAGTCCGGTTTTTCCGAGGACTGGAACGCCCTGCTGACCACCCTGCGGCAGAACAAGGCCTGCATGGGCATCAGCCTGCTGTTCAGCGACGTCACGAAGCTCTACGTCGGCTACCGGCAGGCCGAAGCCGCATCGAATATCGGCAAGCGCCGTGATACGGACGGCACCGCCTATTTCTACTCGAAATACTATCTGGAGGACATGCTCGAGCATTATGCCGACACCATGCCCCTCGAAGACACCTATACGCACTATCTGGACCGGCTCATGGACGATAACAACAGCGTCTGCAGCAACATCAAGCTCCTGTATTACTTCCTGTGCTCGGAGCGCAATATCTCCCTGACCGCCAAGCATGTGCACATGCACCGCAACAGCGTCATCTACCGCATTCAGAAGATCCAGGACATCCTCGCGCTGGATCTCGACGATCCGGATGTCCGTCTGCGGCTGATGATCTCGTTCAAGATCCTCGAAATGACCGGCCGCATCCCGCACTGGGAAACGCCGCACGGCGAGAACGATGCCGGCAACAGCGGCATCGTGCATCAAGAGTGACCACCGTTTCGCGCCCGCTTTCTCCTGAAACAGGAGAAAGCGGGCGCTTTTTTTCGTCATTTCTGCACAGTCGCTTGTGCGGCGGCGGGAAAAAATGTCGTTTTGAATGACGTTGTTCTGTGCCGCGTGCCTCGTTAAAATGTAATCAAAGTCAGGAAAGTACGTGCTTTCCCGTGAGAGGAGCAAGATTTTCATGAGCAAATACGGTTACTATCTCGGCATGACGCCGGAGCAGCAGGATATCGTCAAAATGATCCGCGAATTTGCCGAGCGTGAGCTCGACCCGGTCGTGAAAGAATATGATGAAAAGGGCGAATTCCCGGTGCAGCTGCACGAAAAATGGGGCGAAATGGGCCTGTTTGGTCTGGACGTGCCGGAGCAGTACGGCGGACTGGGACTCAACGCCGTGACGCGCTACTGCATCAGCGAGGAGCTGGCCAAGCATGACGCCGGCTTCACGATCTCGAACAATTCCTACTCGTTCGGCCTGTCGGCGATCCTCGCCGACGGCACGGAGGCGCAAAAGCAGGCCGCCTGCGCGCGCATTCTGCACGGTGAGGGCATCTCCATGGCGATCACGGAGCCGCAGAGCGGTTCGGACGTCGGCAGCACGCGCACGAGTGCAAAGAAAGTGGACGGCGGCTACGTGCTCAACGGCGTCAAGTGCTTCATCACGAACGCCACGCTCTGCTCAGCGTGCGTGGTGCTGGCCGTGACGAATCCGGATGCGGGCTATCATGGCATGAGCCTGCTGCTGGTGGAAAAAAGCGACGCCGGGGTGAGCGTCGGCAAGCACGAGGACAAGATGGGCATCCGCCTGTCGGACACGGCAGATTTCGTGATGGAGGACGTGTTCGTCCCCGCCGACCGCCTGATCGGCACGGAGGGCAACGGCTTTGCCCAGACCATGAAATTCCTCGCCGGCAAGCGCCCGGTCAGCGTGGCGGGCGCCGTCGGCGTGGCGCAGCGCGCGCTGGATCTGGCCGTGGACTACGCCAGGGAGCGCAGCTTCAAGCACGGGCCGATCGCAAAACTCGAGGGCATTCAGTTCCTGATCGCGGACATGGAGATGCGCATTCAGGCCTCGCGCGCCATGGCGGTCTATGGCGCGCAGATGACGGACGCCGGCATCCCGATCGGCACGCTCGGCAACTCGCTCAAATGCTTTGCCTCGGAAATGTGCTACGACGTGGTAAACATGGGCCTGCAGGTCTTTGCCGGCTATGGCTACAGCCGCGAATACCCGCTGGAAAAGCTGCTGCGCGACGCGCGCATCTACAGCATCTTCGAGGGCACGAACCAGGTGCAGCGTCAGGTCATCGGCAAGACGCTGCTCGGCTGAGGGCGGTGCCGCGTGAACATTCTCGTCTGTATCAAGCAGGTCCCGGACACGACCGAGATCCGCATGGATCCGAAAACCAACACCCTCATCCGCGCCGGTGTGCCGAGCACCGTTAACCCCTTTGACAAATACGCGCTCGAGGCGGCCGTGCAGCTCCGCGAGGCGCTCGGCGGCACCGTGACCGCCATGACCATGGGGCCGGCGCAGGCGGCGCAGGCACTGCGCGAATGCTACGCCCTCGGCGCCGACCGGATGGTGCTGGTGTCCGACCGGCGCTTCGGCGGCGCGGACACCTACGCCACGAGCTACACGCTCGCACAGGCCGTGCGGGCGCTCGGCGGCTTTGACCTGATCCTCTGCGGCCGGCAGGCCATCGACGGCGACACGGCGCAGGTCGGCCCCATGCTGGCCGAGCATCTGGGGCTGCCGCAGCTCACGTGCGCATGCGCCATCACGATCGAGGACGGCACGATCCGCATCCGGCAGGAGGGCGAGCGCGCCTACCGCGTGCTGCACGCGCCGCTGCCGGCCGTGGTCACGGTCGTGAAGGCCATCAACGAGCCGCGGCTGCCGAACGTCATGCGCAAGCTGCAAGCCAACCGCATGCAGCCGCAGACGCTGACGGCGGACGATCTGCCGGCACTCGATCCCGACTGCATCGGCCTGCACGGCTCACCGACAAAGGTATCAAAAACATTCGTTCCCGTGCGCACCAAGCAGACCGTGCGCATCGACGGCGCGCAGCCAGAGGCCGCCGTGGCGTCTCTGTTGGCGCAGCTCGACGCGGCGCACATCTCGCTGGAAGGAGGCGGGGATCATGTCTGAGAGCAAACACGTCTGGGTCTTCCTCGAAACGGAGGACGGGCAGCTGCGCAGTGTCGGGCTGGAGCTGCTGGGACAGGGGCGCCTGCTCGCCGACAAGATGGGTGAACAGCTCGTCGGCGTCATTCTCGACCCGCACGCCGGCACGCTCGCCGCGCAGGCGATCGGCTGCGGCGCCGACACGGTCATCACCATGGAAGATCCCGCCCTGGCGCACTACAATACGGACATTTTCACCGCCGCCATGTGCCGCCTCGTGCGCAAATACGCGCCCGAAGTGCTCATGATCGGCGCGACGAACGTGGGGCGCGACCTCGGGCCGCGCATCTCCTGCCGGCTGCACACGGGGCTGACGGCCGATTGCACGCATCTCGACGTGGACGCGCACCGCTGCGTGCTCTGGACGCGGCCGGCCTTCGGCGGCAATCTGATGGCGACCAATATCTGCCCCGACACGAAGCCGCAGATGGGCACCGTGCGGCCGAACGTGTTCCGCGCGCCGGCATTTGACCCTGCGCGCACCGGCGCGGTCTTTGTGGAATCGCTGCCGGAGGACGCCCGGCAGAGCAGCACGGAGCTGCTGGAGCTGATCCCGGTGCTCGACGCCGCGACCGCGAATCTGACCGAGGCGCAGATCATCGTCTCCGGCGGACGCGGCCTGAAGGGACCGGAAAATTTCGCGCTGCTGCAGGAGCTGGCCGACACCGTCGGCGGCTGCGTGGGCGCATCCCGCGCAGCGGTCGACGCCGGCTGGATTTCCCCCATCCATCAGGTCGGCCAGACGGGCAAGACCGTCTGCCCGCGCGTCTACATTGCCTGCGGCATTTCGGGCGCGATCCAGCACCTGATCGGCATGAGCGCATCCGACACCATCATCGCCATCAACCGCGACCCGAACGCGCCGATCTTTCAGGTGGCGGACTACGCCATCGTCGGCGACCTGTTTCAGATCGTACCCGCTCTGACAAAGGCGCTGCGTCAGCGCCGGAAACCGGAACAGGCATAAAGACATAAAGAAAGGAGCCAGATCATGTCCTATCAGGAATTTCTGAGCTTTGAGCGGCGCGGCGCCGTCGGCATCGTGCGGCTCGCGCGGCCGGAAAAGCTCAACACCATCAGCGCCCCGTTTTACGAGGCCATGATCGAGCTGCAGCAGACCGAGATCGTCGGCGATCACGACCTGCGCGCCATTGCGCTGCTGGCAGACGGCCGGCACTTCTCCGCCGGCATCGACCTCAATTACGCCAAAGCGGTGATCGGCAAGCCGGGGCGCAGCCTCTACGGCGTCTATCACTGGCAGCAGGCCTACCGCTTCTGGAGCGAGTGCAACCTGCCGGTCGTGGTCGGCATCCAGGGCGCGTGCATGGGCACCGCCATCGAGCTCATCACGGCGTGCGATATCCGCATTGCCGCCGACAACGCGAAGTTTTCCCTGCGGGAGGTCGACGTCGGCATCAGCACCGACCTCGGCGGCACGACCCGCCTGACCAAGCTCATCGGCCCCGGCATGACAAAGCTGCTGGCCATGACGTGCGAGGATATCGACGCGCAGGAGGCCGCGCGCATCCGGCTCGTGGAGCGCGTGGTGCCGCTCGGCGAGCTGGAGCAGACGACGCTGGCCTATGCCGAAAAGCTTGCGGCCAAGCCGCCGATCGCCGTGCAGATGTGCAAAAAGTGCATCAACATCGCTACCGACGCCGGCACCTCCGTGGGCCTGCTGGCCGAGGAGATCCAGGGCATCTACACCGTATCGACCAAGGACAAGGCCGAGGCGGCCGCCGCCATGCTCGAAAAGCGCCCCGGCCGCTACACGTGCGAATAAACCAGGAGGAAACGTCCATGAACATTCTTGTCATCAACGGAAGTCCCCGCATGGAGCGCAGCAACTCGCTGCGCATGACGCGCGCCTTTCTCGAAGGGCTCGCCAAGACCTGCGACACGCAGGTCGAAGAACTGACCGTGGCCAAAATGCACATTGAGCCGTGCCTCGGCTGCCTCAACTGCTGGAAGCGCACGCCGGGCAAGTGCTTCCGCGACGACGATATGGCCGCCGCGATCGAAAGCTACGTCACGGCCGACCTCGTCGTGTGGAGCTTCCCGCTCTACTACTACGCCCTGCCCGGCCAGCTCAAGTGCTTTCTCGACCGCACGGTGCCGATCAACCGCCCCGTCATGTGCGACCGCACCGACGGCAAGGGCAACGGCAAGCACGTCACGCGCTACGACCAGTCGCACCAGCGGCATGTGCTGATCTCGACCTGCGGCTTTTTCTCCCCCAAGGGCAACTACGACGCCGTGCTCGCACAGTTTGACCTCATGCTCGGCGTGGGCAACTACACGACGCTCTTTTGCGGCGAGGGCGAAATGATGCCGGTGCCACCGCTGCAGGAGCGTGTGGAAGAATACCTCGGCTATGTCCGCCAGGCCGGCGAGGACTACGGCAGCTACGGCACGATCCTGCCGAAGACGCGCAAGCCGCTCGAAGAGCTGCTGCTGCCGAAAGAGAAATTTGAGGAGATGGGCAACAGCTACTACGCGCACTGCGAGCGCAAAGCCCGCGAGCGCGCGCTGCAGGCACAGGCCGAGCAGCAGACCTGACCCCGATCGGAAGCAGCACACGGCAGCGCCCCGGGAGGCGCTGCCGTGTGCTGTTCTTCTCTTTTCGCGGGCTCATTCCACAAGCGTCAGGCGGTCGCTTCCGCCGTTGTCCGGCTCCGGCGGCTCGTCCGTGATCTCCGGGAGCTTGCCCTCCATCCGCAGGATCTTGAACGTGATCATCAGCCGCAGACGCACATCCGGGTCGTCCAGGTCGAGATTGAGCACGTCCTGAATGCGCTGCAGGCGGTAAATAACGCTGTTGCGGTGCATGTGCACGCGCTTAGCGGTTAGGGAGATGTTGCGCTCCGTGTTCAGGTAGTGGTACAGCAGCAGGAGGTTGCTGTTGCTGTAGCCGCGCTCCCCGGCAAGCTGATCCAGATAGCGCACAATGACGTCATCGAGCGCGAATTTTTCACGGTAGCATTCGAGCATGTCGTTGAGATAATACTTGGAATAGTGATACTCCAGCGCATCGGGATCCAGCTTGCGGCCGATCTCGATGGCGGTCCGCGCCTGATCGTAGCCCATGCGCAGGCGTCCCAGCTCCGTGAACAGCAGGCTCACGCCGATATGCGCATGGTTCTTGCCCAGCAGCGTCAGCAGCTCGTCCCACTGCTCGCGGAACAAAAGCTGCTCCCCGACCGGGTAATCGTGCCAGTCCTGAAAGAGGATAAGCACGCTGTTTTGATACTGCATCACGCCGTAATTGGCCACGTTGCTCCACGCGCGCAGCTGCAGCACCATGTACCCCGCCTTCGAGGTGGACGCCTGCTCGTCGAGCTCGATATAGCCGAGGCGGAAGTCGCCCGTCTCCGGCAGGCGCAGGCCACGCGCACGGTCGCGCACCAGCTCCGGATTCTCCTCCCCATAGCGCAGGAGATCATGGATCATCTGCTGGCGCTGCGGCATGCTCTGGCTGTAAAAGCCCGTCTCGCGGAAGTAATGGTCGAGCTGCTCGGTAAAGCAGCGGAACAGCTCCTGATCCACCATCGTCGGCAGCCGGCCCGGGAAATAGCAGCCGGCAAAGGAATAAAACATCCCGTTGGCAATGTAGGAGCGCAGGATCACGGGGTCGTTGCAGATATTCGGCGGCACTGACAGCACCGGACGCAGGTACCGGTCACTGACTTCAAAATAGCCGGCCTCCGCCATGAGCTGCAGCGAGTCCTTGTCGTAATAGCCCTGCTCGAGCATCTGATCGACATAGATATTGCCCGACCCGCGCTCGCGCGTGGCGCCGATGATGTTATACGCCGAGTCGACGACGACGATCGTCGCGTCCGGGATCATCTTCCGCCCGACCTCCATCAGCGGCTCCAGCCCGGCGTGCGCGCGCACGGCCAGACGCATCTGATACTCCAGTGTCTGCAGGCGGTCAAACAGTGTGAGCAGGTGGTTCGTCACCGCACCGAGAGAATACTGTTCGTCATACAGCAGCGCATTGACACCGGGGCGAACGGGCTCCGCATCCTCCGGGCGCGCCCGGACAACGAAAAAGTGGTCGTGCAGCAGCCCCTTCGGTAAGCGGCGGATCACCTTCGGCTCGCTGACGTAGAGCACGTCTTCCTCGAGCGTGTTCTCGGACTCGGGCGTGAGCATTTGGACCCGGCGGAAGGCAAATGTCCGCTCCTGCTGCATTACGACCCGCGCGCCGAACGGCTGCATGCTCTCGGCGATCATTTCCACGGACAGCGTCATGATTCTCTCCTTTCCGTGCTGCGCAAAACGGCAGTCACAAGTGCATATTCCCACACAAATGTTGAGGAAAAAAGTTCCTTTCCGCAAAAACACCGGAGATCCGAATTTTTGGAGACTTCTACGATGAAATTGGAAGCCATTGGCGCAACTTTCGCGCTTTCGTCCGCATTCTCCGTGTTTTTGCGGCTTTTTCGCCTCATCTTTGTCTTTATTGTAACAATATCACGGCGAATTGTTCAGGGCATTTGTTACGAAATGCGGTTTTTCTCGCCGCCGCGCACTGTGCATTTTCCACGATCGCGTGCGCGTAAAGGGCGCTGCTGCTTTCATTTTGCCTAAAAGCAGACACCCGGGCGGCGCATAAATTCGTAGTCTCCTATGAAGACCTGTCCGCGGGGGTTCGATATAATGCAAATAAGATAATAAATTAACAAGCTGTCGGAGCGTTCGAATGATTTTGTATAGGAGCGAGCCAGACATGGATAACATCAGCAGATTTCAAAAAACGACCGGCGTCGGTCAGATCCTCGACGAGAGCTTTGCACGCTGCCCGGAGCGCGAGGCCATTGTATTCGGCGACTGGCGCATCACCTACCGGGAGCTGCAGGCACTCATCTACCGGACGGCGCACTGCCTGCGCAGTCTCGGCATTGCGCCGGGCGACCGCGTCGCCATCATCTCGCGCAACTGCCCGGAGATCATGATCGCGGAAATTGCGATCCTGAAGCTGGGCGGCACCGTGGTCAAGTTCAACTGGCGGCTCGCACCGGAAGAAATGACCTACCTGCTCGATCTCAACGAGGTCCGGTGCGCCTTCTTCAAGCCGGAGCGCGAGGACTGGGGCGACGCCCTGCGGCAGCACTATGCCGGACGCATCACGTTCCTGTCCCTGACGCCGGAAGCCGACGGCCGCTCCGCCCTCTATTCCCTGCTCGCAGGTATGCCGGACACACCGGTGGAGACCGTCGTCGCGCCCGACGCCCCTGCCTACCACATGCACACGAGCGGCACGACCGGGCGGCCGAAGTGCGTGGTCTACTCCCACGCACGCTATCTCAACCAGCTTGAGAGCATGCTCGAAACGCTGGAGTTCCCGGACGGGCAGGTCTATCAGTACATCTCGCAGCTATTCCACTCCGCGTGCACCGGCGCCTATCTCACGCTGGCGACCGGCGGCAAGCTCATCATGATCCCGAACTTCACCGTGAGCGACTATGTGGAGAGCCTCGTGCGGGAAAAGGTGCGCGCCATCGGCGTCATCCCGCTGATCCTGCAGGGCATCCTCGATGAGATGGACCGCAAAAACTACGACCTGTCGCACCTGAAGGTCATCAACTACTCCACCTGCCCCATTTCCCCGGATCTGCTGCGGCGCGCGCTCGACCGGCTCAACTGCCGCTTTTATCAGTCCTACGGCATGACGGAGATGGCCAGCACCGTCACGGCGCTGCTCCCGGAGGATCACCTGATCCTCGGCGGACAGTATCTCACCTCGGTCGGACGGGCGCTGCCCGGCGCCGCCGTGCGCATCGTGCGGCCGGACGGCTCGCTGTGCGATGCCGGTGAGGAGGGCGAGATCTGCGTGCGCGGGCAGGGCATGATGCTCGGCTACTATCAGATGCCGGAAAAGACCGCGGACGTGATCCGCGACGGCTGGTATTTCACGCACGACGTGGGCTATCTCGACGAGGACGGCTATCTCTACCTGCGCGGCCGCAAGGATTCGCTCATCATCTCCGGCGGCGAGAATATCTACCCCGAGGAAGTCATCGACGTGCTGCTGAAAATGCCCGAGATCGCCGAAGCCGCCGTCTACGGCATGCCCGACCCGAAGTGGGGCGAGCACGTGAAGGCGAGCATCGTCTGCAAGCCCGGCCGGTCACTGACGGTCGAGCAGGTGCAGACATTCTGCCGCGCCAACATGCCATCGTTCCGCATGCCGCGTGAGGTGGAATTCTTGCCGGAGCTGCCGAAGAACGCCACCGGCAAGGTGCTCATCCAGGCGCTGAAAAACCGCTGAGCACGCGAAAATACAGCACACTGGCGCGTCCCCGTCTGCCCGGCAGATAGGGACGCTTTTTGCCGTTCTGACCACGGAGGCGCAAAAAAGCAGGGCCGCTGTTGCGGCCCTGCTTTTGATCGGGAGATGCGCCTTTATTCGCCGTCGCCGAATTCCTTCTCGATGGCTTCGTTGTCCGCGCCCAGCGCTCTGTGCTGTGCATAGAGATCCTGCACGCCGAGGCTGTCAAAATAGATCGGCATCTGCGCCAGATACGCCTTGTTGCCCGACGGATAGGTGTGCTCGATCAGGTAGCCGTTGGAGACCGACTGCTCGAGCCACTCGCCGGAAAAGCGATCCTTGTACTGGTTAAGGATGCAGCTCGGCACATCGTAGGCGACGAGCTCGTCGAGGATATCCTGCGCGTCGCGCTGGAGCGCGTACTCACGGATGATGTCCACGAGCGCGGAGCGGTTGGCAATGATCGTCGTCGACTCCTTGGTCGTAAAGCGCGGATCGGTCACGACCTCTTCCGGCAGACGCAGCGCCTTGGCAAACTTCGGCCAGACATTCGTATAGTCGTTGACGAACACGTAGATGTAGCGGCCGTCACGGCACTTGTAGCCCTGGCCAAGCGGGCTCATGGTGTGCGCTTCCCGCGGCCACTCATAGCCGTAGTTGCAGTTCGTGGCAAAGCCGGCGGTGACGAAGTTGCCGGTGCCGTACAGGGACGTCATGACGTAGTCGCCCACGCCCGTCTCGCGTGCGGCCAGCACCGCTGCCAGAACACCACTGAGCAGCGTGATGCCGGTTGTCGTATCGCCCATACCTGCAGGCGGATAGATCGGCGGGCTATCGGGATCGGTGCGGGTGTCAAGGATAACACCGTTGGCGCCAAAGTAAGCGATTGCATCGATACCGGGGCGGTTGACCAGCGGGCCGTTGATGCCGTAGCCGGTGACCTGACCCATGACGAGCTTCGGGTACTTGGCGTGCAGCGTCTCCCAGTCCAGACCGAGCTTTTTCAGGCCGGCCGTACGGGTGCTAGTGATGAATACGTCCGCCTTGGCGAGCATGTTTTGCATGAGCTTGAGGTTCTTGGGATCTTTCAGATCCAGCGCGACACACTCTTTGCCGCCGTTGAAAATATCGTGGATGGGGTTCTCTTCCGCCGTGATGGGCATGCCCATAGAGCGGCCGTAGTAACGGCAGAAGTCGCCAATCGGCGGGGTCTCAACGCGCACGACACGCGCGCCCATGTCGCGCAGGAACCGCGCCGTCGTCGTCGCGGACCAGTAGCTGGTCATCTCGACCACGAACAGTCCCTCGAGTGGTTTTCTCATGGATATAGCCTCCTTGTTGATGCAGATTTTTTCTGAAATTGCAACGGTTTTCAGTTTGTTGAAATGAAATTGATCCGATGCTTTGTCTATATTATAACGATTGTTTCGGCGCTTGTTACCTGTATTTCTTACAATTCTTTTGCCCCTGCGGACGTGCATTTTTGTGCTGTGTTGCCATAGATTTTCGGGCGCTTCCGGCACGAAAAAAGCGCCGCATCCGAACGGGCGGATGCGGCGCGGGAAACAAAGGGAAAAATCGCTCTTTACGATTTCGGCATCAGGTAGAACACGATGTGCACATCGGCGCAATGCACGCCGTCGGCGTCCATGACGGGCACATCGAGCGGGTACTGCCCCTTGCCGTGCTCTTCGACATAGGCAATGCGCTCTTTGGCTTCTTCCTCCGTCATGGAGATGTCCACGATCAGGTCGCGCTTGGTCGGCTTGCGGTAATCAATGTTCACGCTCTTGATGATCGGCACATACTTGCCGGCATAGGTGCACTTGATCAGCGTGGCGCCCGAGGACTCGGCCAGCACAAAATAGCTGCCGGCATAGACGATGTTCACGTGGTTAAGGTGCATGCTGTTGGCAGGCAGACGCACGACCACATGGCGCTCCTCGGCGACTTCCGGGATGAGCCCGGCCACGTTCAGGAAGTTGATCTTCCCGTGCTGGAGATTGTATTTCGCCTCTTCAAAAAAGGCTGCGTTCATTTCCGCCATGTCTGGCTCCTTTCTCTTGCGCAGAGCTCAGTCGGCGACATACTTTGCCGCCAGGCCGCGGATGATGGTCTCGGCGTCGCCCATGACCTTCTCGACCATGTCCTTGGTCTTGGGCAGATCGGTGATGCGCTGCGCGCACTCGCCGGCGCCGGCCATGGCGTGCTCCACGTCGCCCTTATAGGTCGCGGCAACACCGTGACGCTCGAAGGTCAGCAGCTCCATCGGGATGCTCGAGAAGTCATCCGGCACACCGACGTAGGAGCCGGGGGCTTCCTTGGCGGTGTTGTAAGCATGCTTCAGGGACACGTCGCTGCGCAGCCAGCGCGCCGGGCCGACAAAGCCGCGGGCAATGATCGTGCCGCCGTCGGCGCAGTCGACGACCATCTTCTTCCACAGTTCGCAGAAATCGCTCTCTTCGGTGGCGAGGAAGCGGGTGCCCATCTGCACGCCGTCAGCGCCCATGGCGAAGGCCGCCGCGATCGACTTGCCGTCGCAGAAGCCGCCGGTGCCGCACACGAGCGTGTTCTCGTCAGAGAACTTCTCGATGATGTCCGGCAGCAGCGTCATGCTGTGCACCGGCTGCCACGCCGTGTGCATACCGCCCTCGTGGCCGGAGGCGATGAGCACCTGCACGCCGGCCTTCTTGCAGCGGGCCGCGGTGCGCACACCCGGGAACACGTGCATCCAGATCATGCCCTGCTCCTTGACGAAGTTTGCCCAGGGCATCGGGTCGCCGGCCGTGGTGACGAGCACGCGGAAGCGGCGCTTCATCTCGGGATCGGCCTCGCGCAGCTCCTTAATGGCCTGCATGACCTTCATGGCATTGGCCTTGACCTCCGCAGAGACCATGACGTTCGCGCCAAAGATACCGTCGGACTCCTTGGTCTCTTCAAACACGCGGGTGAACATTTTCTTGAAGATGGTCACATCGTCATCGGTGGTCTCGGCGTGTGCCTGCTTGCAGAAGTCTTCAAAGACGATGGGGTTGGTCTCGCGGGACGTGGTGGCAAATGTGCTGCACAGGCCGAGGCAGCCGGCGTTGGCCGCCGCGATGCACAGGCTGGTGACCGGATACGGACCCATGCCGGCCTGGATGATGGGGTATTTGAGCCCGACGAGCTCGGTAAGTCTGGTTTTGATCATGATGTTTTTCTCCTTTCAAACGCTGTGTGTGACCGGCAATGTGCCGGAATGTTACCTTTCTGACTATGACTACTATATCAACTCTGCACACCGCATCCCAGAGCACCGGCTACGAAAGTGACCGCCGATCGCAGCGGCGAAATTAGGCACCTTGACCAGCGGCGCATCTGGAAAGTGTCCCCCGTGCAGAGAATGTCTGCACAGGGGACGGTGGATCTGACGGGGATATTCGGATCAGCAGAAGCCGACCGCCTGCCAGAGCGGGACGCTGGCCACCATGGCGATGATCGTCATGACCATGTAGGCGTAGGAAGCCTTCTGCGCGCAGGGATAGTCGACGCACTTGTCGCCGGTCATCTTGATGAAGCCGACCACGGACGGGTTGCCGTAAGCGGTGTTCCAGTACGTGCCGCACAGCCACTCGACGAAGACGAGGATGAACATGCTCATGCCGTGTGCCTCCATGAGTGGTCCGAAAATGGCGATCATCATCGTGAGCATGCAGGTCTGGGACACGATCACGTAACGCAGGGCAAACGTGATGATGCACAGGCAGGGAACGAAGATATACGGGCTGCTCATGATGGGCGCGAAGATGGGGCCGAGCAGGCTGGCCAGCCATGCGCTGACGCCGGTGGTGTTCATGAACTTGGCGATGCTGAGGATGCCGCCGATGAAGACGACGAGCGTCCACTGGCCTTTGGCGTTGGCCTCCGGCGCCGTCAGCAGGCCGGCGGCGAAGAACGCCACGTCAGCCGCGATGGCCACGAAGCCGGCGTCCACGCCGTGCAGCTTCTGGGTGATCCAGAGGATGATGGCGATGGCAACGATGATGATACCCTGCTTCTCCTTCTTGGAGACGGCGCCGAGCGCCTTGTACTGCTCCTTGAGGAAGGTCACGTCGCCGGCGAGCTTTTCTTTCGGTTTGCAGATGATCGTGCAGTACAGATAGGTCAGAACGATGAGCACGAGATACCAGACGATCGTGCACTTGAGCCAGGAGCCCCAGGTGAAGGCGAGGCCCTGCATGAAGCCGATCATCAGCGCAACGAACGCCGAGCCGGACATGAAGGCAATGCCGAGGATGTACGTGCCCATGAAGTTGGCAAACCACAGGCCGCGGGCCGCTTTGCTGTTCGGCTCCGCGCCGACAGCCTCACAGACCTGGCCGATCAGGGGCGCCATGATGGAGGTCTTGGCATAGGAGCTGGGGATCATCGGGGTGGTGATGATGCCCGCGAGCATCATGGCCGTGACCTGGCCGCGATAGGTGCCGGGGAACTTCGTGAGGACCCACAGCGCCAGGCGCTTCATGAAGCCGCTGTTGTTGATGCCGACCGACATGATGAACACGCCGATGCACAGCCAGACGGTCGTGCCGGAGAACTCGACCGTGACGTCCGCCACCTTGCCGAGTTTAAATACCAGCAGCATGACCATGGTCGCAAGGGTCGCGACCCAGTCCGGCAGGGCGCCGGAGATCAGGCACGTCAGCAGGAAGCCAAAGCACCCGAGATACTGCCAGCCCTGACGGCTCATCATTTCCGTTTCCGGCGGCAGGTAGGCGATCAGCAGCATCAGGACAATACCGCCCAGAATGCCGAAAATCGTCTTTTTCATTTGCTTGCTCATGAGTTTCACTCCTCCTTAATGAATGGTTCTCAACTTGCGCTTTCGTTAGTTAATTATCTGTCAAGTTGATTTTAGGTTACACCGAATTCAGCGCTTTTTCACCAACAAAGACTACGAAATCCGCAGAGAGAAAAATCATTTTTTTGTAGTCCATAACCAAGCGGCCGGAAAACACACATACTGCTGATTTTCACGTATTATATTAGGTGTTCTCTGCACATTTTCCGCCCGAATTGTACAAAAACGGGTGCGCATTGCTCTGGGTTATCCGTTTTTTGCAAGCCGTACGCGCTTTGTACATTTCCTCCAAAACACGTCGCTGCGCCCGGCCGCAACTTTGGTCTGAATACTGTTGAGACCCCCGCCCCGCTTTGATATATTTTTGATTAGCAAGGCGACAGACGCATTTTTTCAAACCATTAAACATCATTAGGAGGTAGCATACATGAAAACAAAACTGACTGAAATGTTTGGCATTGAGTACCCGATCGTCCAGAGCGGCATGCAGTGGCTGGCCGTGCCGCAGCTCGCGGCCGCCGTGTGCAACGCCGGCGGTATCGGCACCATCAACGTCACCTGCTGGCCGACGCTCGACGAGTTTGCCGACGCGCTCGACGAGATGAACAGCCTGACCAACAAGCCCTACATCGTCAACATCTCCCTCGCCCCGACCCAGCGTCTGGACAACGAGGAGATCCGCAAGACCATCCGTCTGTGCGGCGAAAAGCACGTTGCCGCTATCGAGACGAGCGCCGAGGATCCGCGCGAATTCATCGCCGACATCAAGTCCGCCGGCATGCGTCATTTCCACAAGTGCCCGAACTACAAGGTCTCCATGAGCATGGAGCGCAAGGGACTCGACGGCGTCATCATCGCCGGCTACGAGGTCGGCGGCCATCCGTCGGCTGACGGCGTGGGCACATTCGTCATCGCGCGCCGCTGCGCCGCGGACATGAAGATCCCGGTCATCGCCGCCGGCGGCATCGCGGACGGCCACGGCCTCGCGGCTGCGCTCGCGCTCGGCGCTTCCGGCGTTGCCATGGGCACCCGCTTCGTGTGCGTCGATGAGTGCCCGATCTCCGACAACCACCGCCAGTGGGTCATCAACCACACCGAAAAGGACACCGTGCTCTGCCAGAAGACCATCGGCAGCATGATGCGCGTGTCCAAGAACAACGCTTCCCTGCTCGCCAACGAGATCGAGAACCGCGGCCTGCGCACCGGCAAGGGCCCGATGGACATCCTCAAGGAGCAGATGCCCGTCATCACCGGCCAGAAGACCCGCGTAGCCTTCCAGGACGGCAATGTCGACAGCGCGATCTTCTGCGCCGGCATGGGCATGGGTCTCGTGCACGATGTTGTGCCGGTCAAGGTTCTGCTCGACCGCATGGTCAAGGAAGCCGAAGAGACCATCAACAGCATCAAGGCGTCCTTCTGATCGCATATCACGCTCCACACACCATCCTTTCTATACATCCACACCTATTTCCTTCCCCCCACTCAAGGCGCGGATGCAGCCGCGTCCGCGCCGCAGCAACAGCGAGAGCCGCCCCTTTTCCCGGGGGCGGCTCTTCTATATATCGTTTAGATATCGTTGTTTCCCCGGACAGTGTGCGGCGCATACGCCGCGCGCCGGGCAGCAAGAAGGCCGCAGCGCATATGCGCTGCGGCCTTTTGATCGTGATCGTGTTTTGCGCGCGGACGGCTTACGGCTGCTCGCCGGGGTCGCTGTTCGGAGCGTCCACATCCGGTGCGGACGGTGCCTCCGGCTGCGGGGTCTCGGGGGCCTCGTCCATTCTGCGGATGACCTTCGCCGGCGGCTCAATGGTGTCGTCCGGGTGGACGGGCATCTGACCGTGCTCGCAGTAGTAGCGGAAATCGTCACCCTCGATCGTCTCGTGGATGAGCAGATACTCCGCAAGGCCGGTCAGCAGATCGGCGTGCTCGCGCAGCAGCGCCTCGCACTTGGCATACGCCTGATCGAAGATGTGCTTGACCTCTTCGTCGATCGTAGCGGCAGTCTCCTCGGAATAGCTCTTCGTGGTGCCGAAATCGCGGCCGATGAAGATGCTGTGGCTCGAATCGTCGAACGAGATGGGGCCGAGCTTCTCCGACATGCCGTATTTCATGACCATGTCGCGGGCGATGTTCGTCGCCTGCTGGATGTCACCGGACGCACCGGTGGAAATATCCTCGAGGAAGAGCTGCTCGGCAATGCGGCCACCGAGCGCGGAGACGATGCTGTCAAACATCTCGCCGCGGGACGTGAAGTCCTCCGCGTCCTCGGCCTTGCGGTACCAAGTGAAACCGCCGGCCGCGCCGCGCGGGATGATCGTGATATAGTGCACGGGGTCGGCGTTCTTGAGGAAGAACGACGCGATCGCGTGGCCGGACTCGTGGTACGCCGTCAGGCGGCGCGCACGCTCGGACACAACGCGGCTCTTCTTCTCCGGTCCCATGACGACCTTGAGGATCGCCTCGTCGATATCCGCCTGCATGATGAAGCGGCGCTTGCTGCGCGTGGCCATGATGGCAGCCTCATTGAGCAGGTTCTCCAGATCTGCGCCGGCAAAGCCGGCCGTGCCGCGCGCGATGCTCTTGAGATCGACATCGTCGCCCAGCGGCTTGCCGCGGGCGTGGACCTTCAGGATCTCTTCGCGGCCCTTGATATCGGGCAGACCCATATACACGCGCCGGTCAAAGCGGCCGGGACGCAGGAGCGCGTTATCGAGAATGTCGGCGCGGTTGGTCGCCGCCATGACGATGACGCCCTCGTTATTCGTAAAGCCGTCCATTTCGACAAGCAGCTGATTGAGCGTCTGCTCGCGCTCGTCGTGACCGCCGCCGAGGCCGCTGCCGCGCTGACGGCCGACCGCGTCGATCTCGTCGATGAACACGATGGCCGGGGCAACCTTCTTGGCCTGGTCAAACAGGTCTCGCACACGTGACGCGCCGACACCGACATAGAGCTCGACAAAGTCCGAGCCCGAGATGGACAAAAACTGCACGCCGGCCTCGCCCGCGACCGCACGGGCCATGAGCGTTTTGCCGGTGCCCGGAGGGCCGACGAGCAGCACGCCCTTGGGGATGCGCGCACCCATCGCGGTATAGTTCTGCGGCCGCTTGAGGAAGTCCACGATCTCGGACAGCTCCTCTTTTTCCTCTTCCGCACCGGCGACATCGGCAAAGGTGACCTTCTTGAGGTTCTCCTCGCCGGTGCGCGTGTGCGCCTTGCCGAACTTGCCGACGCCCGGCGCACCGCCGCCGCCCGACTTGTTCATGAGCAGGTACCACACGCCGATAAACAGCACGACCGTGATCAGATACGGCAGGATGGACATCCACCACGGCGCCGTCCAGCCCTTGACGTAGTCGTACTCCGTCAGCACACCGCTGGCGGTCTGCGCATCAATGAGCTCGCCCAGATCCTCGCGGAACCAGTTCGGGTTCGGCAGGGTCTTTTTGATGGTAGTGTTGCCGTCACTGTCAGCCGAATAGAGGTTGAGCGTGAGCTCATCGCCCTCGAGACTGAACGACTTGACCTTTTCCTCCCGGAACAGGGTCTCGATCTCGGAATAGGTGTATTCCTTCTGCTCCACCGGGGTCGTCAGATAGAAAACGACGGCGAGAATGATCACGCCGATCAGCATATAGAACCCGATGCCTCTGGCACGGTTCTTGTCCGGTTTCAAATCAAATCACATCCTTTAGGAATCCGTATCGGGCTCAGTGGGAGTAGACCTCCGGCTTGAGCACACCGATGAACGGGAGATTGCGGTATTCTTCCGCGTAGTCAAGGCCGTAGCCGACGACGAATGCGTCCGGCACTTCAAAGCCGGCATACGTCGCGTGGATCGGCGCTTTGCGGCGCGCAGGTTTGTCCAGCAGCGTCGCAATGGTGATCGACGCGGGACGGCGGACACTGAGATAGTCCGCAAGGTAGTGCAGCGTAACGCCGCTGTCGAGAATGTCCTCGACGAGGATGATGTCGCGTCCCTCGATGTCCTGATTCAGATCCTTGTTGATCTTCACCGCACCGGTGGTCGTGGTCTGGTTTCCGTAGGACGATACGGCCATGAAATCGACCGAACACGGAATGGTCACGCTGCGCATCAGGTCCGCCATGAACACAAAGCAGCCCTTGAGCACGCCGACAAAAAGCGGCTCGCGGCCGTCAAAATCCTTCGAGATCCGGGCACCCAGCTCCGCCGTGCGCTTCTGGATATCTTCGGCGGACAGCAGAACGGACGCAATGTCATCTCTCATATCGCTCATAGTATTCTCCCCCATATGTTTGGATCTGTTCCATCCGGATGCAGACCATGGTTTGACCCGGCACCGCCGCCCATTGCTCGGCGACGCCGAAGCCGGCGATGGCCGCCGGCACATCCGCTGCGCGGATGATCGGTACGCGCTCGCGCGCGTCCTGCGTCAGCCCCCGCTCTGCAAGCAGGTCGCTCACGCGCTTGGTGCAGCCGCGCCCTGCCAGACGGATCCGGTCACCCGGACGCCGCGGCGTAACAGATAGTTTATCATGGATAATCGCAGATTTAAAGACAAAAGTGGTGAACGCGCTGTGAATTTCACGAAACGGCTCCGGCGTACCCACCGTGAAGCGCACGCCGAGCTCCGGGATCTCCGTCGTCTGACCGGGGATGAGCGCATACGTCCCGAGCGGCGGCCGCCGCTGCGCGCCGAAAAAGAGCCGCCCCTGCTCGCGCGTCACGCGCAGGCCGGGCACGTCGGCATAGCCGAGTCCCTCCCCGCCGCACAGCTGCTCGAGCGCCAGCAGATGCCGCCGTGAGAGCTCGCGTCCGGCCGTCTGCTGCAGCACGCGCACGCGCACCGGGCGCGGCAGCGCCAGCAGCTCTGCCGTCGGGATACCCTCCGTCGGCGTCTGCCCAGCGAGAAACTCCGCCGCCAGACCGCCGAGAAACCGCTCATCTTCGCGCAAAAGCGCCGCCGTATCGGCCGCGTGCTGCACGAAGGCCGCGTTCACACTCTCGAGCGCCGGCACGGCATGGTGCCGGATGCGGTTGCGGGCGTAAGCGTCCGATGCGTTCGTGCTGTCGTCCACGTGCGCGATGCCATGCGCCGCCAGATACGCCTCCGCTTCCGCGCGCGTCGTGTCCAGCATCGGGCGCAGGAGCTTGCCGCGCTGCGGCGGGATACCGGTCAGGCCGCGCAGACCGCAGCCGCGCGCGAGATTGAGCAGCAGCGTCTCGGCGTTATCGTCCGCCGTGTGCGCCGTCGCGATCCAGTCATAACCGTGCTCGTCCGCACAGTGGGTCAAAAATGCATAGCGCAGCTCCCGCGCGGCGGCCTCGGTGCCCATGCCGCGCACGGAAGTGACATCGCCGCGGCCGGCATAAAACGGTACGCCCAGTTTTTCACACTGCGCGCGCACGAATGCCTCGTCGCGGTCGCTCTCCGTGCCGCGCAGGCCGTGGTTGAAGTGCGCACAGCCGACGGTAAAGCCGCGCTGCGCACCCAGCTCCGCCATCCGGTGCAGGAGGTACATGGAGTCCACCCCGCCGGACACGGCACACAGCACGCGCGCACCGTGCGCAATGACATCAATAGTCATCGTCGTCGTACTTCTTCTCGATGGCCGCGAAGGACGTATACTCCGGCAGCCACATGAGCTCGAGCGTGCCGGTCTCGCCGTGACGGTTTTTGAGGATGATCGCCTCGGCTAGGTTCGGGTTCTCGCACTCCTTGTTGTAATACCCGTCGCGGTAGAGCGCGAGCACAATGTCCGCGTCCTGCTCGATGGCGCCGGATTCACGCAGGTCGGACAGCATCGGGCGCTTATTCTGGCGCGACTCGTTGGCACGCGACAGCTGCGACAGGCAGATGACCGGAACGTTGAGCTCCTTGGCCATGATCTTGAGCATGCGGCTCATATCGGAGACGGCCTGCGTGCGGCTCTCGTTCGACCAGCTGTGGCCGCTGCCGGCCGACTGCATGAGCTGCAGGTAGTCGATGACGACGAGGCCGAGATTCGGGATGCGGCGGCACTGGGCGTTCATGTCCGCCACGGAGAGCGACGGATTGTCGTCAATACGGATATCGGTCGCGCTGATGGTCGTGGCCGCAGCGCCGACGCGCCGCCACTCGTCCGCCGAAAGCTTGCCGGTGAGCAGCTTCTGGCTGTCGACCAGCCCCTCGCCCGCGAGCAGACGCGTCGTGAGCTGCTCGCGCGCCATTTCGAGTGAGAACACCGCGACCGTCTTGCCGGATGTCTTGCCGACGTGCAGCGCAATATTGAGCGCCATGCTCGTCTTGCCCATGCCGGGACGGGCCGCAATGAGGATCAGCTCGCCCGCGTTCAGGCCGAGGATCGTCTGATCCAGATCCGGCAGACCGGTAGCCAAACCGGGGATGCCCCCGCCGCTGCTCGCCGCCTCGGAGAGGTTTGCATACACACGCTGGATGACCATGCTGATCGGCTGCAGGCCGCCGACGTTGCGTCCCTGCCGGAGCGCGTAGATCTTGCGCTCGGCCGCCTCGAGCATGGCGTCCGCCCCGCCGGAGCCCTCAAAGATCATGTTGTTGATCTCGTCGGCCGCTGTGTGCAGATTGCGCAGCAGCGCCTGATCGCGCACGATGGCCGCATACTTGAGCACGTTCGCCGCCGTAGGCGTGACCTGCATGACCTCCATGAGGTACTGCTGCGTCGTGTCCTTGTACACGCCGCGGACCTTCATCTGCTCAAGCACCGTGACGGCATCCACGCTCTGCCCGTAGGAGAACATGGCGAAGATGGTGTCAAAAATGTCGCGGTTGGCCTGAATATAAAATTCGTCGGACTTGACCTTTTCGATCACGTCCGGGATGCAGCTCGGATCGATGAGCATCGCACCGATGACTGCCTGCTCCGCCGGAGCGGAATGGGGCGGCTGTCTGCCCAGCAGCTCCTCCATGACGGGTCCCTCCCTCGTCTGCGCGCGGTTTATTTCTCTTCGATGACCAGCACGTGGATAGTGCCGGTGACTTCATAGCCGAGCTTGCACTTGACCTCATACGCGCCGAAACTCTTGATGGGCTCGGCCTGGACGATCTTCTGCTTTTCTATGGTGAGGTCAAACTGCTCGTGCAGCGCATCGCTGATCTCCTTCGAGGTGACGGAGCCGAAGAGCTTGCCGTTGCTGCCGGCCTTCGCCGCGATTTTCACCTGAATGGCGCCGAGCTTCTTGGCGTTTTCCTCCGCCTCGGCCTTCTCGCGGGCGATCTGCGCCGCCTTGGCCTTTTCCTTCAGGCGGAAGGCATTGAGGTTGTCGGCCGTGGCCTCCGTCGCGAGCTTGCGCGGCAGAAGATAGTTGCGGGCATAACCGTCGGACACTTCCTTGAGTTCGCCCTTCTTGCCCTGGCCCTTCACGTCCACATTCAAAATTACTTTCATAGCAAGATACTCCTTTGCTTAATTTTCCAGATTATCGTCGATCGCCGCGCGCGCCATCTGCACCGCCTGCGCGACCGACACGTCATGCAGCTGCACGGCTGCCGACGAGCGGCTGCCGCCGCCGCCGAGCGCCTCCATAACCAGCTGCACATTCAGTTCACCGATCGAACGCGCGGAGATAAATACATCCCCGTCACCCATCGGATAAATGACCATGGATGCCGTGACTCCGGCGATGTTGAGCAATTCATCCGCCGCCTGCGCCGCGACGATGCGATCCTGCGGATCGGCAGGTGCGGCAATGGCAATGTCCGCGCGGTAGATGGACGCCGTCTGCAGGATCTTATAGCGGGCGACCGTGTGCTCCATGTCCGTCTGCAGGAGCTTTTTGACCTCCGAGGTATCGGCCCCGGCGCGGCGCAGGAACGCCGCCGCCTCAAACGTACGCTCGCCGGTACGGACGGTGAAATCCTTCGTATCGAGCATGATGCCCGAGAGCATTGCCTCCGCCTCCACGCGCAGGATGTCCGGCTGCTCGACCAGCTCCTCGAGCAGCTCCGTCATCAACTCGCAGGCCGACGACGCATACGGCTCGTGGAAGCTCATGGTCGCATTGGTGATATAGGTCGCCGCGCGGCGGTGGTGGTCGATGACCGCCACACGGGTGCAGGCTTCCAGCAGGTTGTGGTTCTCGACCTGGTCCGGGCGGTTGGTGTCCACCACGACGAGCAGTGTGCGGCTGTCGGCGTGCAGGTACGCCTCCTGCGGCGTCAGAAACGCCTTGGCATACTCCGGCACGTGCAGCATCCGGTCGCGCAGCTGGCCGGCGGCCGTCTTGTTCGCATCCATGACGATGCGGCAGGGCGTGCCGAGCTTGCGCGCGATGCAGCAAACGCCGGCGGCCGCGCCGAGTGTGTCCAGATCGGAGAATTTGTGGCCCATGACATAGACCTTGGACGAGTCCTGAATGAGCTGGCTGAGGGCGTTGGCCATGACGCGGGACTTGACCTTTGTGCGCCGCTCGACCTCTCCGCCGCGGCCGCCGAAAAACTCGAACGTAACGCGGTTTTTCACCACGGCCTGATCGCCGCCGCGCGAGAGCGCCATCTCGGTGCCGAGGATGGCGAAATTATAGCATTCATCGAGGCTGTCACCGTCGCGCCCGATGCCAACGCTAACGGTCGCGCGGATGCCGCTGGGGCTGGCCACGCTGCGCACGCTGTCGAGCAGGGACGCGAATTTGTTCTCGCGCAGCTCGTCGAGATGCCGCTCCTCGAACACGTACAGATACCGGTCGCGGTCGTAGCGCCGGAAGAAGCCGCCCTTCCCCTCGCACCACTGCAGGAGCTTGTCCTCAATGGCGTCGCGCAGCTCATTGCGCTTGCGGTCGGTCAGGCCGCGGATGAGCTCGTCATAGTTATCAATGACGATGACGGCGATGACCGGGCGGGACGCATAATACTCCAGCCGGATCTTTTCATAATCCGTGACATCGACCCAGTACGTGATGCCCATGTAGCTGGCGGCATCGTCCGGGTTCGTGCGCACGAGGTTGCCGTGGATCTGGTACTTATGGCCCTGATACTCCAGCAGCTCCGGACACTGGGTGTTGCCCTCGAGCAGCCAGCGGCCGGAAAACTCCGGGATCACATCCGTGATGCGCATATCGACCGACGGCTTGTGTCGGCCGCAAAGATCGAAAAAGTTCTGGTTGGCCCAGATGACCTGTGAGTCCGCCGGGCGAAAGACCGCCATCGGCAGCGGGAAATTCTGCAGGGTATTATTTCGCGCAGACTCCGTATCATAGGTGACGGATTCAATATATCGCTCGAGCGTGCGGCGCTTGCGCGCGCGCATGATGACCGAGTAGATAATGAGCAGCAGAATGATGACGCCCTCGCCGATCGACAGCCAGAGCCGGTCGGAGAAGAAAAACGTGAGCACTGCAAACACGATCAGAAACAGCAGAAACATCCGCGAATTGGGCATCAGCGCACGCTGCAGTTTGGATTCATTGGGTACATTGCTGACTTTGGGATCCCGCATCGTCATACCTCCTTGCACCCTGCGGGGCAAAACCTATTGCCCCTATGATAATCAATGATTATATCAGATTCTATCCCCATTGACAATACACTTTCCTGCTGAAGATTCGTGAAAGGAGTGTGCGCATGAAAGCAATTTTGCTGGCCGGCGGTCAGGGCCGGCGGCTGCGCAGCATCACCGGAAATCTGCCGAAACCCATGGTGCCGCTCGTCGGCGTGCCAGTGCTCGACCGGCTGCTGGATCTGCTGCGGCGCAACGGCTTCACGGACGTGTGCATGACGCTGTGCTACCGGCCGGAGGTCATTCAGGAGCACTGCGGCGACGGCAGCGACTACGGCGTGCACCTGAAATACCGCATCGAGTCCGAGCCGCGCGGCACGGCCGGCGGTGTGCGTGCGTGCAGCGACTTTTACGGCGAGGACGATTTTCTCGTCATCAGCGGCGACGCCGCATGCAGCTTTGACCTGCTGGGGCTCTACCGCCGGCATCAGCAGGCGGACGCGGCCGTGACGATCGCGCTCTCCCCGAACGCGGAGCCGCTGCAGTACGGGCTCGTGCTGCAGGACCGGCAGGGCTTCGTGCAGCACTTCATCGAGAAACCGGACTGGGAGCACGTCGTGACGGATCTCGTCAACACCGGGATCTATATTGTCTCCCCGCGGGCGATGGCCTATGTGCCGGAAGACCAGCCGTTTGATTTTGCCAAAGATCTCTTCCCGCTGCTGCTCACCGCGCACGAGCCGATCCTCGGCGTGCCGATGGACGGCTACTGGTGTGACATCGGTACCCCGCGCGCCTACTATCAGTGCAGCCTTGACGTGCTCGACGGGCGGCTGAGCCCGGCGCGGCCGGACGCCCCGGATGACCTGCCGCCACAGATCACAGACCCGAACTGCCGCACCGTCCCCTGCCGCGACCGCGCGCACCTGATGCGCACGATCTCGGAGGCGATGATGGAGGCCGGGGCGGACTTTACCGACGGCCTGCATATATGCGACGGCAGCTGGGAACTGACCATCCGGCCGGACGCAAACGCCGCCGCACTGCAGGTCGAGGCAAATGCGCCGGACGCCGCCGCCGAGACGGCGCATCTGCTCGAGCTCATGGAGCGGGACGAAAACTCATGAGATGAGAATAGCGTGCAAAAACCGCCGCATCGACCGATGCGGCGGTTTACCGTTGTTTACTGCTTGTAGTGGTGCGCGTCCTCGAGGACCATTTCCTTGACCTTCATCAGGCGCACCTTGGTCGAACTTTCGTTTTCATCCAGCTTCATGGAGATGTAACGAATGTTCTGCTCCAGCTCGGGAATCATAACGTATTCGAGCGCGTTGACGCGGCGGCGGGTCTTTTCGATCTCCTGCGCGAGCATCTGCGTGGTCTTTTCGACCTGCGCAAGCTCGAGCATGTCCTTGAACACCTCCGCCAGCTTCTCAAGCGCATCGTCCAGCTCGCCGGACGTCTGCGCGAAGCCGTACGGGAAGATCTCGGACGGATCGCTGTTGCGGGTCTGAAAATCGTAGACCGGCACGTTCACGCTCATGATGTTCTGATAGGTCATGCCCAGCTCGACGCTCTGCCGCGGGTAGAGCAGCGACTGCTCGAGCATTTCCGGGGACATGATCGCGGACGCGACCGACAGAGAGCCGAACGCCTCCGTGAGTCCCTGCTCGACCTTCGCACGCAGCTGCTTGTTCAGGCGCACGTTGTCGAGGAACTGACGCATCAGCTCGTCACGCTTATCCTTGAGGAGCTTATGACCCCTGCGAGCGGTTTTCAACCGGCCTTTGAGCTGATTGAGTACCATTCTGGTCGGGGTAATTGCTGTATTTGCCATCAAATCACCTCACTTGGTAAGTCTGCGGGACGGGTGCGCTCAGGTCTCGGGCATATACTTTTCGATCAGTTCGGGCTTGATACGCTTGAGCTCGGTGCGCGGCAGCAGGCTCAGCAGCTCCCAGCCGAGGTTGAGGGTGTCCTCAATGGAACGGTTGGTGTTGTTGCCCTGGTTGACGTAGCGCTGCTCGAACGCGTCGGCAAACTTCGCAAACTGCTTGTCATCGTCGGACAGGGCCGCCTCGCCCAGGATGGTCATGAGCTCCTTGGCGTCCTTGCCGCGGGCATAGGCCGCGAACAGCTGGTTCATCGTGCCAGCATGGTCCTCACGGGTCTTGCCCTCGCCGATGCCCTTATCTTTCAGACGCGACAGGCTGGGCAGCACGTCCACAGGCGGGATGATGCCCTTGCGGTAGAGGTCACGGGAGAGGATGATCTGGCCCTCGGTGATGTAGCCGGTCAGGTCGGGGATCGGGTGGGTCTTGTCGTCCTCGGGCATGGTCAGGATCGGGATCATGGTGATCGAACCGGACTTGCCGATGCGACGGCCGGCGCGCTCGTAGAGCGTAGCCAGGTCGGTGTACAGGTAGCCGGGGTAGCCGCGGCGGCCCGGAACTTCCTTCTTCGCCGCGGAGACCTCACGCAGAGCCTCGGCGTAGTTCGTAATATCGGTCAGGATGACCAGCACCTGCATGTCCTTTTCAAAGGCCAGGTACTCGGCCGCGGTCAGCGCCATACGCGGCGTGGCGATACGCTCGACGGCGGGGTCGTTGGCAAGGTTCGAGAACACGACCGTGCGGTCGATAGCGCCTGTGCGGCGGAACTCCTGAATGAAGTACTCGGACTCCTCGAACGTGATGCCGATGGCGGCAAAGACAACGGCGAAGTTCTCATTGTCGCCCAGCACCTTCGCCTGACGTGCAATCTGCGCGGCCAGTGCGGCGTGCGGCAGGCCGGACGCCGAGAAGATCGGCAGCTTCTGGCCGCGGACAAGGGTGTTCAGGCCGTCGATGGTGGAAACACCGGTCTGGATAAACTCTGCCGGGTAGGCGCGGGCTGCCGGGTTCATCGGCAGGCCGTTGATGTCGCGGTGCTCTTCGGCGAGGATCGCCGGGCCGCCGTCGATGGGCTCGCCCATGCCGTTGAAGACGCGGCCGAGCATATCCTCGCTCACGCCCAGCTGCAGCGGATGGCCGAGGAAGCGGACCTTCGACTGCGCAAGGTTGATGCCCTGGGCGCTCTCAAAGAGCTGCACGACCGCAGAATCATCCTCAACCTCGAGAACCTTGCAGCGGCGGACTTCACCGTTCGGGAGCTCGATCTCGGCCAGCTCGTCGTAGGTCACACCTTCGACGTTCTTGACGATCATCAGAGGGCTGGCGATCTCCTGGATTGTTTTGTACTCTTTAATCACTGCTCCTCACCTCCGGCGATAATCTCTTTGATCTGTGCGGTCATGTCCGCGGCGATCTTGGCATAGACCTGCTCGTATTCGTCGCTCGGCACGCTCTTGGCGCGGCCGATATCGACGCGGGCAGGGATGGCAAAGAGCTTCTGCATCGGTGCGTTCTTCTCGAGCGCGTCGCGGCACTCGGCGTCATAATGCAGGATGAGGCCGAGCAGCAGGAACTGACGGCGGTACTCGGAGTAGCTGTCGATATCGACGAAGGCGTTCTGCTGCAGGAAGTCCTCACGGATCATCTTGGCAGTCTCCATCGTCAGGCGGTCAGCCGGGGACAGCGCGTCCTGGCCGACGAGGCGGACGATCTCCTGCAGTTCGGATTCCTGCTGCAGAATGCTCATGGCCTTGTCGCGGTTGGCCATATATTCCTCGCCGAACGTGGCCTCATACCACGGCTTGAGCGAGTCAACATACAGCGAGTAAGACGTCAGCCAGTTGATGGCCGGGAAGTGACGGGCGTAGGCCAGGCTCGAGTCAAGTGCCCAGAACACCTTGACGATACGCATGGTGGCCTGAGAGACCGGCTCAGAAATGTCGCCGCCCGGAGGCGAGACAGCGCCGATGGCGGTGACGGAACCACGCCGGTCATCCTCGCTGCCGATGCAGCGGACGCAGCCGGCACGCTCGTAGAACTGCGCGATACGGGATGCGAGGTAGGCCGGGTAGCCTTCTTCGCCAGGCATCTCTTCCAGACGGCCGGACATCTCACGCAGGGCCTCTGCCCAGCGGGAGGTGGAGTCAGCCAGAACGGCGACGTCATAGCCCATGTCGCGGAAGTACTCGGCGATGGTGATGCCGGTGTAAATAGACGCCTCACGCGCTGCCACAGGCATATCGGAGGTGTTTGCGATGAGCACGGTGCGCTTCATCAGCGGCTCGCCGTTGCGCGGGTCGGTCAGTTCCGGGAACTCCATGAGAACGTCGGTCATCTCGTTGCCGCGTTCGCCGCAGCCGATGTAGACGACGACGTCCACGTCCGACCACTTGGCGAGCTGGTGCTGCACAACGGTCTTGCCGCTGCCGAACGGGCCGGGCACGGCGGCCGTGCCGCCCTTGGCAATCGGGAAGAGCGTGTCGATGATACGCTGGCCGCTGTTCATGGGTTTGTTCGGGGCAAACTTCTGCGCATAGGGGCGCGCGATACGCACCGGCCAGCGCTGGATCATGTTCAGCTCATGGTCGACGCCGCTGGCATCGGTGAGCACGGCGACGGTCTGATCGACCGTGAAGTCACCGCCGGTGATGCGCTTGATCGTGCCCTTCATCTGCGGGGGCACCATGATCTTGTGCAGGATGGCCGTCGTCTCCTGGACGGTTCCGATCACGTCGCCGCCGGCGACGGCAGTGCCGGGCTGCACAACGGGATCAAAGTGCCAGACGCGCTCGCGGTTGAGCGCGGGCACCTCGATACCGCGGGTGATATTGGAGCCGGTCAGGTCGCGGATCTCGGGCAGCGGGCGCTGGATACCGTCATAGATATTCTCCAGCATGCCGGGGCCAAGCTCCACGGACAGCGGCATACCGGTGGTCTCGACTTTCGCGCCGGGGCCAAGGCCCGAGGTCTCCTCGTAGACCTGGATGGACGCGCTGTCGCCGGTCATATTCAGGATCTCGCCGATCAGGCGCTGCTCACCGACACGCACAACGTCGGAAACGTTGGCATCGGCAAGGCCGTTCGCCACGACCAGCGGACCAGAAACTTTTGTAATGGTTCCGCTCAATTTCATTCTTCCTTTCCTTAAAGGATATCGGAGCCAACCGCTCGCTCGACGGCCGCCTTGAGCGCGGTCTGGCCGAGGCCGAGGGGGCCTTCCCTGCCGGGGATCAGGATGATGGCCGGCTTGGGAACATCTTTGAATTTGTCGATCTCATGCTGAAGCTCCTGCGCCAGATTCTCTTCGACATAAATGATGGCGTAGTCCTCAGAGTCTTTCGTCAGGCGGCGCAGTGTCTCGCGCGCCTCCTCGGCATTGGCGACCGGGCAGGCCTCGAGGCCGAGCGCCTTGAAGCCCATGACGGTCTCCGCACCGCCGACAACTGCAATTTTAAGCATAAGTCTCACGCAGCCTTTCCCGGATGACCGCGGGCTGAAGCCCGGCGAGTCTGCCCGTCAGGATCATTCTGGCGGCCGTGGTCTCGTTTTCCATGGCGGCGAGATAAGCGGTCACATGCGCCGCACCGAAGCTGCGCAGCTTGGCCGCGCGGATGTAGTCCATGAGCGCGTTGTCGCACAGCAGCTCAAACGCCGTCAGCGCGCCGCCGCTCATGGCCGCCGCGCCGGCAGCCGCCGCATTGCCCAGCCACGTGTTGCCGTAGAGCGCCGTGAGCGCCTCGGCCGAGTCGAACGCCGTGAGCACACGATCCGTTCCGATCGTGCCGCCCGGGATGAGCGCGGTCTTGAGAAAGTCCTCATCCTTGGCCATGCGGCGCGTGCGCACGGCAGCGCGCAGGTTTGCGCTGTCGATCTGCAGCTGCACATAGTCTCTGGCAAAGCCGCCGTCGCTCAGTCCGTTGGCCAGATCGAGCATCTGCGCAAAATATGCGCGGTCGAGCTCGAAGTCCGCCGCCTGCGGATTTGCCGTGTGCGCCAGGATTGCAGCAGCACTGACCATGGCCTGCGCCAGAACGGACGGAATGTCACGGTAGTCCTCTTCATAGAACGCGGCGTGCAGCTTCTGCGGTGGGATGGTGCCGCGCTGCGACAGAATCGCATCGCACTCCACGCCCATGGCCTGCGCCTTGATGAGCGCCTTGGCATTGTGATAGTCATACTTGAGGCGGAACAGCTGCACGAGCTGCGCCTCCGGGACCATGCCCTCGACCTCATCGAACAGCGCCCGGATGTGCGCCTCGAGCGCAGCGCCGGCCTCCTTCGCGGACAGGCCGCTCAGGTCGCCGTAGCCGCACTCTTCCAAGATCTTCGCCGCTTCGTCGTTGGTGGGCGCATCAATCATGCGCTCCATACGCTCAGCGGAAAGCATTTTGGTCTCGCGGGCTGCCAGCATTGCCGTAATCGCAAGGTAATTCGTATCTTTTACTTTAGACAATTCGGTTCCTCCCTCATGCGGCGCAGAGCTCTGCGCCCCATATAGGATAATTCATTTCCCCGCATGGGGCGGGGCAGGTCACGCGCCGAACAAGACCTCGGCAACCTGAGCAGCCAGATCACTGCGGCAGAGCTCTGCGATTGTCTCCACGGCGCAGTTGACCTCAATATCTCCCTGCTGGAGTACAAAACCGGCACGCAGGTCGCGCGTGGCCCGGCTCATGGTGAGCCGGCCGGGCTTGCCCTGCTGCGCAAGCAGCGCGTTGGCCGCATCCACGACCGCCTGACCGCACGCGGCCTGATCCTTGGCGTTGAACACCAGAGTTTCGGTGCCGGTCGTCGCGGCCTGTGCTGCGAGCTTGGCCAGATACGCCACGTAGTCCGCCTGCGGCATGGCGCAGATCTTGTCAAGCGCGGCGGCAAACGCCGCATCGACCATCTCCTGCTTGAGCGCAAGGACACTCTTTCTGGCTTCCATTTCCGCCAGACGGCCCATGCGCTGCACGCGGTCCTCGCACGCTTTCACACCGTCACGGACGCGGGCCCAGTACTGGTCCTGCGCCTGTTTGTCATAATCGGCGCGGATCTCGGCGCACTTGGCCTCGGCTTCGGCCGCGATGGCCTTTGCCTGCTCCTGCGCGTCCGCCTCGATGCGGCCGGTGATTTTTTCAATACCATTCATAGATCTTTGTTCCCTTCTGTCGGAAGAGGATGGGGATTACTTCAAGCCGTTGAGCATCAGGAAGGATGCCAGCAGGCAGAGGATGGCGTAGAACTCGACCGTGATGCAGAAGATCATGCCCTTGGACCAGTCATCGGGCTTCTTGGCCAGGATGTTCAGGGACGCAGCAGCGACCTTGCCCTGAGCGATAGCGGAGATCAGACCGCCGAGTGCGATCGGCAGGCAGGCTGCGAAGTACTGCAGGCCCTGAGCGACGGTCAGCGGAGCGGCAGCGTTGGCAGCGAAGATCTGGCTCTGAGCCAGGAACCAGATGACGAAGCCGTACAGGCCCTGGGTGCCCGGGATGACCTGCATGATCATCGCTTTACCGAACTTGCTGGGATCCTCCGAGACGAGACCTGCGCCGGCCTCACCGGCGATGCCGGTGCCCTTTGCAGAGCCAATGCACGCGAGAGCCGCTGCGAGCGCAGCGCCGAGAAGGCCGAGAGCCAGACCACCGATGGATTCGAGAAATGCCATTTTCATTTTCCTCCTTAAATATCTCTTGAATACGAATGTTTAGAAATTATGATTTTCCACGTCGACATAGCGCGTGTTGATCTCGAGCGGGCGGAACGGTTTACCGCCGTCGACATAGAACTTGCCGAAGAACTCCAGGCACTGCAGACGCAGGTCATGCACGAAGCAGCCGAGCAGGTTCAGGCCGAAGTTGAGCAGATGGCCCAACAGGAAGATGATGATAAAGATCAGCATCGACACGACCGTCACGCCGCCGCTCGACGGCATCGCGGCGAGGGTGTTGAACACCTGCGCGATGACGCTGCCGGCCAGCATCAGAGCCATGAGTCGGGAATACGAGAGAATGTCGCCGAACCAGCCGGTCAGCCCGTTGTAGAGCGCGCCGAACACAGCCGTGACCTTGCCGAAGCCCTTGGCCTCACGGCCGGAGCCGTAGATCAGCATCAGACCGCCGATGCACAGCACGACCGGGACGCCGGCGATGTTGCCGATCTTGAGCACATACAGCGCAAGTCCCGCAAACAGGACCAGCCATGTGCCCTCGTTGAAGATCGCGTCGCCGACCTTGCCCTGACGGCACTCCATGACCATGTTCACGATCATGCCGGTCACGAGCTGGATAAAGCCGAGCACCATAGCGCCGATGAGGATCGTCGTCGTATCGGTCAGCGGGTCGAGCAGCGGGCTTGTCAGAATGCCAAGCTTGACGTCGTGACCGAACATATTCACGATCGTCGGCACGGCGTTGCCGAAGAAGCCGCCCGTCACGATGCCGAGCAGGAACGTCGACACGCCGCAGGCAAGCAGCAGCTCGCAGAAATACTTACTGCCGCGTTTCGGTTTCATCTTGCCGAGCGCGACGAGCGCCGCGATCATCATCACAAGGCCGTAGCCCATGTCCGCCATCATGATGCCGTAGAACAAAATGAAAAACGGCGCCATGAGCGGATTCGGATCGACCGTGCCGTAAGCCGGCAGGCTGTACATGTTCGTGACCATGTTCAGCGGTTCGGTGAATTTGTTGTTTTTGAGTTTGACCGGCACCTCGGGGTACTCGTCCTCCGTGGGATCGGCCAGATCCCAGGCGCAGTCATACTTTGCGAGCACCGCAGTGAGTTTGTCCTCCTCCGGTGCCGTGAGCCAGCCGCGCATGCACACGACGCTCTCGGTGCCAACGAGGCGCTCTTCCGCCTCCGCGCGGCCGAGCTTCACGCTCGCGCGGTCGATGCAGAGCTTGAACGCATCCCGGTGCGGGGCAAAGGCGGCGATATCCGTCTCCGCCTGCTCGCGCTTGCGGATGATGTCCGCGATCTGCTGCTGCGCATCCTCGATGTTCTGCTTTGCCGTGCCCGGCGTGCCGCTGAGGTTTGCCAGCGTGAAGCCGGACGCGCGCAGCGCCGTGATGGCTTCCGTCAGCTCCTCTTTCAAACAAATGAGCAGCACATAGTGCTGTTCCTTATCCGAAGAGATCTCATACAACTGCGACTCCGGCGCAGCGTCCGCCAGCGCTTTGGCGGCCTCGGCAAGATCCACCGCTGCGGGCAGCATGCCGAGAGAAATGCGGGTCCTTACGGTCTCGCCCAAATCCAGCGGCAGATCCAGCGTCTGCCACGGGCGCAGGGCCTCGATATTGCCGCGGAGCTTGGCCTCCTCGCCGTTGTAGCGGCGCACGGCCGCTTCCAGATCCTCGAGCTGTGCAACTGCATCGAGCTCCTGGCGGTATGCACCGTCATCCAGAAAATCAGCCTCCGTGACCTCCGGCCGGGAGCTGAGCAGCTTGGACTTGACCGGCGCATACTTGTCGAGCAGCTTGAGTGCGGCGGTCAGGCGCGTGAGTTCACTGCGCACCTCCGTCACATTGCCGCTCTCCTGACGCAGGACTGCGGCAGCCTCCGTATCCGCAAGCAGCGCGTCCGGTTCCGAGATCTGCACGCAGCCAAGCAGCATCAGATCCCGGAGCAGCTCATCTTTCTGCCGGCGAACGACCATGAGCCGCAGCTTTTTCATGTGTACAATGGCCATCAGCCGTTCACAATCCTTTCCACGATGAGTGATGCAGCCCGATCCAGATTGGTCTTGGCCTTGATGCGCATGGCAGCTTCCTTGTTCTTGATCTCCGCCGCCAGCGTTTTCGCATCCGCCTTCGCCTTTTCATCCGATTTGGCCCGCAGCGTCTGCAGTTCCTGCTGCGCCTTGCCGACAGCAGCCTCTATTGCTGCCTTCCCCTCGGCCTGGGCCGCTTCCACTGCCGCCGCAGCGGCTGCCTGCGCGTCGGCTTTGATCTGCCTGGCCCGGTTTTCTGCGTCACTGATCGTTGTTATCGCCTCAAATGACATCTGTACACCTCCCTACGAATCAAACTGTTATTATGCCGCGCAACGCCCGCTTTCACGAACTGTTTCTACATAATGTAGGTATTTTACCTTATTCGCAGCCGTTAATCAAGTGAAATTGCCCAAAATTGCCTGTCAAAATTCAAACACCTATATGTTAAAAAACTATTGAACCTGCTACGTTTTTCACGTCATTGACGAAAATTTAACGTTATTATATTTGCATGATTTCTCGCGATGGAATCGTTCGGGATTCCTGGTACGAATCCGGTATAAAAATGAACAAAATGTTGGAAAATACGCGATTTCAACATTTAAAATGTTTTTTTCCTTGCTATTGTGCCGGAAATAGCCTATAATGTTTCTGCTAAAGTTAAAAAGTTTGAACTATATTCGCATATTCGGAGGTACTTTCACATGGAGAGCAAACGCCGTTTCGGTGACCGTAAGGACGGCCGCCTGATCCAGTCTCTCGCGCCGTTTTACAAGTTCATGCCCTACATCATGCCCACGAAGAACGACGCCTGCAATCAGTTTGAGGACTGCATCGAGATCACGAACACCGACCGCTGGCTGCGGCAGAAGCGCCTCGAGGGCTACAAGGGTCTCGGCTACCTGCACCTGTTCATCGCGGCCTACATCCGCATGGTCTCCCTCCGCCCCGGCATCAACCGCTTCGTAGCCGGCCGGCGCATCTATGCGCGCAACAATATCGAAGTCGTGCTGACCGTGCGCCGCAGCATGTCCACCACCTCGAACGAGACGACCATCAAGGCTGTCTTTGCCCCGACGGACACGATCTTTGACGTCTACCGCAAGATGAACGAGAAGATCGACGAGATCAAGTTCGGCGGCGAGGACAACAACACCGAGCAGGTCGCCGGCGCACTGCTGAAGCTGCCGCGTTTCCTGCTGCGCTTCGCCATCGGCTGCCTGCGCGTGATGGATTACTTCGGCATCATCCCGCAGAAGCTGCTCGACGCCAGCCCCTTCCATGGCTCAATGATCATCACCGACATGGGCTCGCTCGGCATCCCGCCGATCTATCACCACCTGTACAACTTCGGCAACCTGCCGATGTTCATCGCCTTCGGCGCCAAGCGCAAGGCGGTCGAACTCGACCGCGAGGGCAAGCCGGTCGAGCGCAAGTACATCGACTTCATGGCCGTCATGGACGAGCGCGTGTGCGACGGGTACTATTACGCCTCCTCATTCAAGTATATGAAGATGTATATGCACAACCCGGCGCTGCTGGAAGTCCCGCCCGAGAAAGTGGTCGAGGATCTGTTCTGAGCATCGATAATCGATACATATGGAAAACCTCCTGCTGTGCAGGAGGTTTTTGTATTTGTCCGGGCAGCGCCTCCGGCGCCGGCCGGACCGCACGCGCAGCCGAACACAGCAGCAACATGATGAGCATGACAAAGATCACAAAGCGGAGCTTCTTCACCGATCCATCCTCCTTTGCTTTCGTTTGACACCAGTATACACAGCCGCCGCGAAAAAAGCCGTCACATCCTGGCGGCGGACAGAAAACTTTGCGGAGACAAGGTTCCCCCGGCGCGGAGTGAGCCCGTGCCGGGGGATTTTTACGCATTCAGGGAAACGCGATGCACCACGAAAAAACAGGGCCATCCGTCCGGATGGCCCTGTGTGATCTTATGCCTCGTCGTCCTGATTCGTGCTGAACTCCGCCAGCGTCAGGCCGGGGTTTTTCTGCTCCGCCCAGCGGATGCTCCACTCATTGTTGAAAATGAGCAGGTTGTGGCCGCGGAAGTCCTGCACCCACTTCGTATCCGAGGCGAGGTTGAGCACCGTGGGGTCGGTGCCCTCGCTCGTGATCCAGCGGATATAGGAATACGACAGGTCGCGGCGGCGGATGTCGATGTTGTACTCGTTCTTGAGGCGGTACTCCAGCACCTCGAACTGCAGCACGCCGACCGCGCCGACGATGACCTCCTCCATGCCGCTGTTCGGCTCATGGAAGATCTGGATGGCGCCCTCCTGCGCGATCTGGGTGACACCCTTGACAAACTGCTTGCGTTTCATGGTGTCCACCTGCGAGATGACGGAAAAATGCTCCGGCGCAAACGTGGGGATACCCTCGAAGCGCACGCGCAGCTTCGGGTCGCAGATCGTGTCGCCGATGGAGAAGATGCCAGGGTCGAACACACCGATGATGTCGCCGGCGTAGGCCTCATTGATGATCGCGCGCTCCTGCGCCATGAGCTGCTGCGGCTGCGCAAGCTTGAGCGTCTTGCCGCCCTGCACGTGCAGGTACTCATGGTCGCGCTCGAACTTGCCCGAGCAGATGCGCATGAAGGCGATGCGGTCGCGGTGGGCCTTATTCATGTTCGCCTGAATTTTGAACACGAATGCGGAAAACGCCGGCTGCATCGGGTCGACCACGCCGTCAGCCGTCGTGCGCGGCAGCGGCGGCATCGTCATGTGCAGGAAGTTTTCCAGAAACGGCTCGACGCCGAAATTCGTCAGCGCAGAGCCGAAAAACACCGGACTGAGCCGGCCGGCGCGCACCTCGTCGAGATCGAAGGCGTAGCCCGCGCCGTCGAGCAGCTCAATGTCCTCGGTCAGCTTTTCACGCTGGCGCGGACCGATCAGCTCGTCGAGCCGGTCAACATCCGTGAGCTCGCACTCGATGGGGCGGATCTTGTTCTGCCCGCGGTGAAACTCCTGAAACGCGAGGATCTCGCGGCGGTCGCGGTCGAACACGCCCTTGAAATCGTGCCCGCAGCCGATGGGCCAGTTGACCGGATAGGTGCCGATGCCGAACTCATTTTCCAGCTGCTCCATGAGCTCGAACGGATCGCGGGCCTCGCGGTCGAGCTTGTTGATGAATGTGAAGATTGGGATGTGGCGCATGGCGCAGATCTTGAAGAGCTTGCGCGTCTGCGGCTCGATGCCCTTGGCCGCGTCGATGACCATGACGGCGCTGTCCGCCGCCATGAGCGTGCGGTACGTGTCCTCCGAGAAGTCCTGGTGGCCCGGGGTGTCGAGGATGTTGATGCAATAGCCCTCGTATTCAAACTGCATGACCGACGACGTGATGGAGATGCCGCGCTGCTTTTCGAGCTCCATCCAGTCCGAGACCGCGTGGCGCGCGGTCGCCTTGCCCTTGACCGAGCCGGCGAGCTGGATGGCCCCGCCGTACAGCAGCAGCTTTTCCGTGAGCGTCGTCTTGCCGGCGTCCGGGTGCGAGATGATCGCAAAGGTCCGGCGGCGCTCGATTTCCTGTTTCAGATCCATAGTCCGCTCCTCTGTTGTCCTTTCGAATATCAAACTTAGATAGTATACCCGATTTTTCCCGAGAGTGCAACAAAAACCTACCCGTCAGGCCGTCTGTTCACGCAGATAGAGCGTGAGCGTGGCGAGGAAGACGTCCCTGACGTCATAGCGCGGCGTGAGCGGGGCCAGCTGCGTGAAGAAATGCTCGCCGCCCAGCGACGCGCACAGCGCGTGCGCGCGCTCGAGTGCCGGGGTGTCCTCGTCCTCCGCCAGACGCATGGCCAGCTCCGGCAGCAGGAGTTTTAGATCGTAGATCTCCCCGCGCGGGTAGGTATATGCCTCCAGCACGCACTCCACGCCCGCGAGCGCGCAGTCCGTCAGGCCGCTGCGCTGATCGCCGAGGATGCGATCGGTCAGCGGCGTGTCGCTGCGGAAAAAGTCCAGCATGGAGTCCGGCGGCGTCAGCTCCCGGCGCAGCAGCCACAGCAGATAGTCGCGCGCGACGCCCTCGAGCAGCGTCTGCCCATCGGGCTCGAACGTGTAGGTATGGCCGATATGGCTGCCGAGCACGCGCAGCGTGTCCGTGTAGCCAAGGGCGATGCTGCGGCGCAGCGCATCGGGGTCAAACTCCAGCAGCTTTCCCAGCGGCTCTGCCGGGGCGATATAGGTCACGAGCGGGTGGTTGGTGTATTTTTTCTCCGGTGTCTCCGGCTTGAGGCCGATGGCGATGACGCGGTCAGCGCCGAGGCGAAACGCCGTGCTGATCGGCAGATTGTCCGAGTACGCGCCGTCGAGATAATTCTGCCCGTCGATCTCGCACATCGGGAACATCGGAAAGCACGCCGACGACGCGAGGATCCACTGCGGCAGGTAGCCGGGCGCAATGTCCTGCTTGCGCACCTCGACCGGCTGGAACGACGGGAAGCGCGCCGTCATGAGTCCGAAATCCACCGGCGAGGCGAAAAAGCGCGCCTCATCAAGGTATTTGTGCACGAGCGCGCGGTACGGTGTGATGTCCGCCGTGCGGCGGTTGAGATCCGCCCAGTCCCTGACGCGCGCGATGAGCTGCTCCGGGTGCTCAGCCAGGGCCGCGAGCTCACGCTTTTCGTGCGGCGTGGCATCGTCGCGCTCGAGCATGATCTGCTCTTCCGTGATGTGCGTCCAGAGCTCCCATGCGCGGTCAAAATCGTCCTGCACCATCAGCGCCGCCGTGACCGAGCCGATGGACGTGCCCGTGACGATGTCAAACGGGATGCCCAGCTCCCGCATCGCCTTCCACGCGCCGACCTGATATGCGCCCTTCGTGCCGCCGCCGGCCAGCGCGATCGCCTGCTTCATGGTACATCCCTCCTTGATTCCTGAATTTATAGTTTACACGCAGCGGATGCGAAAAGTCAATTCCAAACAAGAAGCACCGGAGAACAGCCCGTCCTCCGGTGTGCATTTTCATGCCCGCAGCAGGGCGCGGCGGGCCTTCCAGTCCGGCAGATAGCGCGCGATGAGCGCGTAAAATTCCGCGCCGTGGTTCATGTAGCGCAGGTGCGCCAGCTCGTGCACGACGACGTAGTCGATCGCCTCCGGTGGGTACTGCATCAGCCGCCACGAAAAGCAGATGTGCCCCTGCGAGCTGCAGCTGCCAAAGCGCGTGCGCGCGCCCGTGATGCGCACCTGCGCCGGGTAGAGGCCCATCCGCTCGGAATAGTACGCCACGCGCTGCGGCAGGCAGGCTTTCGCCTGCCGGATGTAGGCCGCCCGCTCGGCGTCCGTCGGCTCCGGGTGCGCGGCCGCGCGGGCCTCCTGTTTGGCCAGTCCGCGTGCGATCCAGTCGGCGTGCGACGCAACAAAGCGGTCGATCGTTGCCTGAGATGTCTGGTACGGCGCGCGCACGATCACGTGCCCGCCGCGCACCTCGAGCGCCAGCGTGCGGCGGCCGGAGCGGATGAGTTCATACGGCTGCATGGCCTGCCCCTCCCTTTTTCTGTGGTATGCCAAATCGGTCTTCCGGCAAGGTTATTCTGTCTGCTGCAAACAGCCGTCCATGTACTGGCGGACGCGTGCTGCATCTTTCCTGCATTTCGCCTTGCTGCCATAAGTCAGTGCAACGACCCACGGCTGTCCGGCATCTGTTTCAAACGTCTGCCGGTAATTCACAGTCTGACCCCTTTCTATCCACTGTCCGCTTATGTCCTGATTGGAAAAGCAGAGTATCTTCTCATGGACCCAATGATGGCTATAGACGTCTCCTTCCACGCAAATACACAGATGGATCTGCTCGCTCCAAGGTACAAACACAGGTTCCGAACGCTTGGGGTCTACAACCGCAAAACCCTGCTGGCTGACCTCAATCATCGTGCGGTATCCAGCTGATTTTATGATATTAACCAATGCCGCGGCGTAACCAAAAACGACCACCGTCACCAGTACACACTCGAAAACCAGTTCCCCTTTTGTAAGAATCTTGTATCCATCCGGGAACATGGCATAAGCAACATATCCTAGAACAAAGATAACCGGTATCGTGCAGCCGCTTATCACGCCCTTTTTATTGGGCTGAAAAGTCAATGATTCCATGCCACATCCTCCATCATCAAAACGAATCTACGAACAGCATACACCATCCGCGGCGCGGTGGCAAGCTTGGCAGCCGCCGCGCGGTGTGCTATGATGGGGGCATCCATTCTTTGAGGTGATCGTATGTTCCGAATCGGCTGTCACATTTCCTCCGCAGGCGGGTATCTCGCCATGGCAAAGCGCGCGGAGGCGCTGGGCGCAAACACGTTCGCGTTCTTCACGCGCAATCCCCGCGGCGGCAGCGCCAAGGCCATTGAGGAAACGGACATCGCGGCCTTTCACGCCGAGTGCGCCCGCACGGGCATCGACCGGCTGGTCGCGCACGCGCCCTACACGCTCAACCCCTGCGCGGCCAAGCCGAACGTGGCGGAGTTTGCGCGCATGGCCTTTTCCGACGACCTGCAGCGCATGGAGCACACACCCGGACAGCTCTATAACTTTCACCCCGGCAGCCACGTCGGGCAGGGCATCGACGCGGGCATCGAGAAGATCGCCGCGCTGCTCAATGAGGTCCTCTTCCCCGGCATGACCACGACCGTCCTGCTTGAGACCATGGCCGGCAAGGGCAGCGAGGTCGGCGGCCGCTTTGAGCAGCTGCGCGCCATCATCGACCACGTGCAGCTGCAGGAGCACGTCGGCGTGTGCCTCGACACGTGCCACGTCTGGGACGCGGGGTATGACATCGCCGGCGACCTTGACGGCGTGCTTGCGGAGTTTGACCGCGTGATCGGGCTCAGGCGCCTGCACGCCGTGCACCTCAACAACAGCCTCAACCCCTGCGGCAGCCACAAGGACCGACACGCAAAGCTGCTCGACGGCTGCATCCCGCCGGAGGCGCTCGTGCGCGTCACCCGGCACCCGGCACTGGCGGGGCTTCCGTTCGTCCTCGAGACGCCGAACGACGACGCCGGGTACGCACAGGAAATCGCATGGCTGCGTGCAGCACAAAATTAGCGGGATTTTTGTCTCCACTGTCCTGATTATTGGACTTTGCATGTGCTATGCTGTGATAAAAGGGAGAAAACAGAAACACAACATGGACATGGGAGGAGAAAAATCATGACCCTGCGAACGTACATTGACCACGCGATCCGAGACGGTGCCGCCTTTGACGCCGTCATCTGCGGCTGCGACGTGCAGCAGACCTTCTGCTGGCAGCCGGATATGTGCATCACGGATGCCTGCGAGGCGGAGTTCCGCCCGCTGCTCGACGCGGAGATCCGCATCTTGGCCGCCGCGCCGGGCGAGCGGTTTTCCATCATCGAGATCTGCACGGACAGGCTCTTTCTCGGCGACGCCTTTTCGCAGTGCACAGCGGGCTACTGCAGCCCGCGCGAGTACCGGCGGCTGTTCCGCGCCGGATAATCGGATAGTCCCCAACCACGACCCCGGAGTCTTTTGCTCCGGGGTCGCACATTTGCGTTGGGATGGTGCTTGACTTCCGGCGCGGACAAGACTACAATACAGACCGAATTTTCAAAAGGGGTGCAAACTATGCTGCATCGCTCGATCATCAAACCAAACCATATGCAGATCCCGTGGCATGACCCGATCCGGGATCAGAAAGAGCTGCCTGTCTCGCAGGCACCGCTGCCGATCCGGGCCGGCGTCGTCGGCCGGGTCGGGCTGTTGCTGCTTTCGTGCGGAACCGGCGCGTGGCGCGTGCGCAGCTCCATGAACGAACTGGCAGAGGCGCTCGGCCTGGTATGTGCCGCCGACATAGGGCTGCTGTCCATTGAATACACCTGCTCCGACGGCGAGAACAGCTTCTCCCAGACGCTGACGCTGACCGCGACCGGCGTCAACACCGCCAAGCTTGACCAGCTCGAGCGCTTTGTCAAGCGCTTCCCGCTCGACGGCGTGTACATGACCGCGGACGACCTGCACACCAAGCTGGACAAGATCGCGCAGACAGGCGGCAGCTATACCCCGCTGCAGTTGGGACTGGCAGCCGCGCTTGCCTGCGGCGCGTTCACATTCCTGCTCGGCGGCGGGCCGATCGAGATGCTGCTGGCCTTTCTGGGCGCGGGCGTCGGGCAATATGTGCGCGCGCGGCTGACACAGCGGCGGCTGACGCTGTTTGGCTGCATCGCCCTGTCCGTTGCGGCGGCATGTCTGGTCTATGCCGGGCTGTTCCGGCTGGCGTCGCTGCTCTTCCCCATCGAGGCGCAGCATCAGGCCGGATATATCTGCGCGATGCTGTTCATCATCCCAGGCTTCCCGTTCATCACGAGCGGCATCGACATGGCGAAGCAGGATATGCGCTCCGGACTCGAACGGCTGGCCTACGCGATCATGATCGTCGTCGTGGCAACATTGACCGCCTGGCTCATGGCGCTGCTGCTGCGGCTGCAGCCGATGGATTTCCTACCGCTGGGGCTTCCCGTCTGGGCGCGGATTTTGCTGCGGCTGGCCATGAGCTTCTGCGGCGTGTTCGGCTTCTCACTGATGTTCAACAGTCCCGTGAAGCTCGCGTCCGTCGCCGCCGTGATCGGCGCGCTGTCGAACACGCTGCGGCTCGAACTCGTCAGCCTGGCCGGCTTCCCGCCGGCGGCGGCCGCGTTTTTCGGCGCGCTGACAGCGGGCCTGCTCGCGTCCGTATATAAGCAGCGCTCGGGCTACCCGCGCATTACGATCACTGTGCCGTCGATCGTCATCATGGTGCCGGGGCTGTATTTCTACCGCGCCGTGTACGATCTGGGCACGATGAACCTGAGCGACAGCGCATCGTGGCTCGTCGCCTCGCTGTTGATCGTCATTTCCCTGCCGCTGGGGCTGATCTGTGCGCGCATCCTCACGGACAGCAGCTTCCGCCGGTGCACATGAAAAAGGCATGAAAAAAGACCGCCGATCGGCGGTCTTTTTTTCATGCAGAGAGATTGGGATTACAGGTGCTTTGTATTGAGCGCGCGCGCGGCGTTGAGCACGCACAGGACCATGACGCCAACGTCGGCAAAGATGGCGACCCACATATTCGCAATGCCGAGCGCACCGAGCACAAGGCAGACAGCCTTGACGGCCAGCGCAAAGACGATGTTCTGCCAGACGAGGCGCATGGTCTTGCGCGAGATGCGCATGGCCAGCGAGAGCTTGCGCGGATCGTCGTCCATGAGCACGATGTCCGCCGCCTCGATGGCCGCGTCCGAGCCGATGCCGCCCATGGCGGCGCCGAGATCGGCGCGCGCGAGCACCGGCGCATCGTTGATGCCGTCGCCGACGAAGGCGAGGTATTTCCCGGGTGCGCCCTCGCCGAGCAGCCGCTCGACCTGTGTGACCTTATCCTCCGGCAGCAGCTCGCTGTGCACCTCCGCGATGCCCAGCTCCTCCGCGACGGCATCCGCCGCGCTCTTGCGGTCGCCGGTGAGCATGACGACGCGCACGCCGTCCGCCCGCAGACGGGCCACCGCCTCACGCGAGCCGGCCTTCGGCTCGTCAGAGATGACGATGTAGCCGAGATACGCGCCGTCGGCCGCGACGTGGATGACCGTGCCGATCTCATCGACCGCGGGCACCGTCAGGCCGAGGGTATCCATCAGCTTCGTGTTGCCGGCGGCAACGGCCCGGCCGCCGACCTGCGCGGTCACACCGTGACCGGCCAGCTCCTTGGCATCCGTCGTGACCAGGTCGGCCGGCAGCTCACCGGCCGCGCGGCGCAGGCTCTGGCTGACCGGGTGGTCGGAGAATTGCTCCGCCGCTGCCGCAAGCTGCAGCAGCGCCTGCTCGGACAGCTCCGGCTGTGCGGGATGCACCGCCGTGACCGCGAACGTACCGCGCGTGAGTGTGCCGGTCTTGTCAAAAACGACACGGTCGGTCTTTGCCAGCATCTCCAGATAGCTGGAGCCCTTGATGAGAATGCCGCGGGCGGACGCGCCGCCGATACCGCCGAAGAACGACAGCGGAATGGAGATCACGAGCGCGCACGGGCAGCTGATGACGAGGAATGTCAGCGCGCGATAGACCCATTCGCCCCAGTCGGCCGGGATGCCCATGATGAGCCGCACGACCGGCGGCAGGATCGCCAGCGCGAGCGCCGCGCCGCACACGGACGGCGTATAGACGCGGGCAAACTTTGTAATGAAGCGCTCGGTATGCGCCTTCTTGAGCGAGGAATTTTCCACGAGCTCGAGGATGCGCGCGACCGTGGACTCGGCATACACCTTCTCCACGCGCAGGCGCAGCACACCTGACAGGTTCACGCTGCCGCTGACGACGGCGCTGCCCTCCGTGACGTCCACGGGGGCGCTCTCGCCGGTCAGGGCGCTCATATTCAGCGCCGACGCACCCGTGAGCACCGTACCGTCGAGCGGGACACGCTCGCCTGGCTTGACGACGATCGTATCGCCGACTGCGACCTGCTCGGGCTTCACCCGCGTGACACCGTCCGCCATCTCGACATTGGCGTAGTCCGGGCGGATGTCCATCAGGTCGCCGATGTTTTTGCGGCTGCGGCCGACGGCGTAGCTCTCAAACAGCTCGCCGATCTGGTAAAACAGCATGACGGACACGGCCTCGGGATAGTCCCCGAGCACCATCGCGCCGATGGTAGCCACAGCCATGAGCAGGTTCTCATCGAACGGCTGGCGGTTATAAATGCCCTTGCAGGCATCGACGAGCGTCTCGCCGCCGACGAGCAGATACGGGATGAGGTACAGCACGAGCTTGAGCCAGCCCGTGACTGGCACAAAGTGCAGCCCAATGAGCAGCACGGCCGCTGCTGCTATCAGCAGCAGCGACCTTTTCTGTTCGCGCGACATGCGATTCAGTCCTCGAAGCGGAAGTCCGGCTCGACCTTGAGCGCGGTCTTGAGGATCTCCGCTTTGGCCTCGGCTTCGTCCACGCCGGGGGCATATTCCACCAGCATTTTCTGTGCCATGTAGCTCACGGTGACTTCCTTGACACACTTGAGCTTTGCCACGTGCCGCTCGATGGTCGCCGCGCAGTTGGCGCAGTCTACTTCGATTTTATAGGTCTTTTCCATGATGATGTACGCTCCTTCATCTGTCATTGAATGTTATTTGAAAAGATGGCCATGCCATCATTTTTCCAGCACATGCTCCATGCCGAGGGCCAGCACGGACCGGACGTGATCGTCATCCAGGGAATAGAACACGGTCTTGCCCTCCCGCCGGAAGCGGACAAGGTTCGACGCCTTCAAAATGCGCAGCTGGTGGCTGACCGCCGACTGCGTCAGATTCAGCAGCCGCGCAATGTCGCACACACACAGCTCGCTCTCAAAGAGCACATAGAGGATCTTGATGCGCGTCGAATCGCCAAAGACGCGAAACAGCTCTGACAGATCGTAGAGCGTCTCATCGTCCGGCAGGGCCGCGAGCACCTGCGCCACCGCGTCCTCGTGCACGTTGAGATATTCGCACGCCGGTGCGCAGTCGGTTTTCGGTTCTGCCATGAGATCTCCTCGCTTTCGTTTGAACATATGAATGATTGTTCATGTGTTTATATAACCACTTTTCTGCCTGCTTGTCAATAGGATATTTGTATTTTTTCCAAAAAGAATTCCCGGATGAGAAAGCATCCGGGAATGGGTCTCAGTTTTCTTCGGTTTTCGGACTGCGGAAGGCGAAAAAGCGCTGGCCGAGGTAGTTCAGGCCGGTGAAGAGCACCATGCCGACAAGCATGGCCGCATTGTCGCGTGTGCTCACCGCAGCGCCAGAAAGCAGACGCAGGCACAGCGGCTTGGCAATGCCGTAAGCGATGAGATAGCAAACGGCGATGTTCGCCGCGAAGCGCACGGCCTGCCCCGCGCCGCGCTCCCGGCTCTGAAACGTGAAGTGCTTGTTGAGGAAAAAGCTCAAGATACTCGTGAGCACATAGTTCGCCGCCGAGGACACCCAGTAGGAGCAGCCGGCAACATTATACAGTCCGAACATAATGCCCATGCCGGCGAGCGTGTTGACCACGCCAACGAGCAAAAACTTCCACAGCTTCGCATCAATGAGCGTGCGCAGGCGTTTCAAAGCTCCGCCTCCCGGTCGTCAAGCTCCGTCTCGATACGGTAGCGCGGGCGCGCCTTCGTCTCGAGATAGATCTTGCCGATATACTCCCCCACCACGCCAATGGCCAGCAGTTGCAGCCCGCCGATGGCCCAGATGGACACGGCGAGGCTCGACCAGCCGGCGACGGTGTGGCCGGTAAAATAGCGCACGAGAAAATAGATGAGCATGGCGATGCTGACGAGGAACATCACGATGCCGATGCGCGTGATGAGCCGCAGCGGCGAGACCGTCAGCGACGACACACCCTCCCACGCGAATGAGAGCATCTTGCGCAGCGGATACTTGCTCTTGCCCGCAAAGCGCCTGCCGCGCTCATAATACACGACCGTGCTCGGGTAGCCCACGAGCGGCACGAGCCCGCGCAGGAACAGGTTCACTTCTTTGTACTCCGCGAGCGCGTCGAGTGCGCGGCGGCTCATGAGCCGGTAGTCGGCGTGATTATACACCACGTCCGCACCGAGCGCGCGCAGCAGGCGGTAATACCCCTGCGCGGTAGCGCGTTTGAAGACAGAGTCCTGCTTCCGGCTGGCGCGCACGCCGTAGACGATATCATTCCCGTTCTGAAAGGCTGCGAGCATGGCATCGATGGCATCAATGTCGTCCTGCAGATCGGCGTCCATGGAGATAACGCAGTCGGCGCGGTCCCGCAACGTCATCAGGCCGCACAGCAGCGCGTTCTGGTGGCCGCGGTTGCGCGAGAGGCGGATGCCGGAAAAGACCGGGTCGCGCGCGTGCAGGTCGGAAATGAGCTGCCAGGTGGCGTCCTTCGAACCGTCGTCGATAAAGCAGATGCGGCTCATGGGGCCGATCGTCCCGGCGGCGCGCAGGACGGTGAATTTCTCCCGCAGGCGGCGTGCTGTCTCCGGCAGCACGACCTCCTCGTTATAGCAGGGGATCGCAAGATAGAGCGTCACGGACATGGCCGCGCCTCCCTTCCAAAAATCACGGTTCAGTCGATCGTGCCGCCGCCGAGCACCGTGTCCCCGTCGTAGAACACGACGGCCTGGCCGCGCGTGATGGCGCGCTGCGGAGTCTCGAACGACACGTGCACCGTGTCCGGACCCGTGGCCGTGACGGTGCACGGCTGCTCCGGCTGCCGGTAGCGGATGCGGGCCGTCACGCGCAGGGGCGCGCCCGGCACGTCGCCGGAGATCCAGTTGCAGCCGCTCGCGTCCAGCTCGGTCGAAAACAGTTCTTCATTGCGGCCGAGCACGACCTCATTGTTCGGCACGTCGATGCCGCAGACGTACAGCGGTGCCTCAGCCGCGATGCCAAGCCCACGGCGCTGGCCGATCGTATAGTGGATGATGCCGCGGTGCGTGCCGAGCACCTTGCCCTGCGTGTCCACAAAGCGACCGGGCTCGCTGTGCGTGCCCGTCAGCCGCTCGACCGCGGCAGCATAGTCGCCGTCCGGCACGAAGCAGATGTCCTGGCTGTCGTGCTTGTGCGCGTTGCAAAAGCCGTGCGCCTCGGCGATTTCACGTGCCTCGGTCTTGTGCAGGCCGCCGAGCGGAAAGCGCGTGTGCGCGAGCTGCTCCTGCGTGAGCCAGGCAAGCACGTAGCTCTGATCCTTCGAGGCGTCCACGGCCTTTTTGAGCGTATAGCGCCCGTCCGGCAGCTGCTCGATGCGGGCGTAGTGCCCGGTCGCCAGCACCTCGCACCCGAGCGCGCAGGCGCGCGTCTCGAGCAGGCCGAATTTCAGGTACCGGTTGCAGTCCAGGCATGGGTTCGGCGTCGCCCCGCGCTGATAGGCCGCGGCAAAGCGCGCCATGACCTGCTCGCGGAACGCATCCTTATAGTTAAAGACATAGTACGGCATGCCCAGCGCATAGGCCACGCGGCGGGCATCCTCCACATCGTCGAGCGCGCAGCAGGTGTGGCCGCGCGGCACGCCGGCGTCCTCGTTTTCATACAGCTTCATGGTCACGCCCATGCAGTCGTAACCTGCCTGCTGCATCAGGTATGCCGCCACGCTCGAATCCACGCCGCCGCTCATGGCGATCATCGCCCGCGGGCGGCCGTCGTTTGCTGTCTGCATCCGTGCACCTCGTTTTCCTCGGAATTCTCTTTAGATTATACCGCACAGCCCCGGCTTGTCAACGCAAAACACCCCGCCTGCACGCGGCAGGCGGGGTGCGGCAGGGCAAAAAGGCATCAGGACTGCGGATCGTTCGGGATATCGGTGAACGACCCCTCGTAAATGCGCGGGCCGCCCTGTGCGCCGACGAGCCGGTTATAATAGTTTGCGTTCGTGATGGCGCGATACGGATCGAGCCAGATGGACACGGGCGCAAACATGGCGCTCAGCAGCATCCAGCCGAGGAAGCTCAGGTCCAGCACGAACAGCTCCCACTTGTGGCCGCGCATGAGCGCTCCGCTCTCGCGCAGGCACTGCCAGGCGGACTTCTCCGGGTGGTCGAGCAGCAGATACAGCGCCTGCCGGTAGCGGTAGGCCGCGATGATGCCCGGCACGAACAGCAGCAGGCTCCACAGGAACACAAACAGCCCCTGCAAGATGGCAAGCCACAGCGCGCGGAAGAAGATGCCGAACCCGTCAAAGAGGTTGCCGATCTCGGCGGTTTCGTCCCGGCTGACGTGCAGTGAGAAGATCACAAAGCCGACGCTGACCATGTAGCTCATGATCTCGAGCGCGACAACGAGCACGACCGCGACGGCGGACACACTGTAGTGCTCAAAGAAGCTGATATATGCCTGCTCGACGGCCTCGGCGCCGAACTGCGCGGCGTTCGTCAGCGCCGTAGTCAGGCGGTCGGCGCCCATCAGGTACGACGAGAGCGTCGAGATGAGCAGCCCCAGAGCAAAAACGATCAGCGCCGCGAGGATCGGGCTCGGGTGATAGCCGGCGGCGCGCCGGCGGGCGTCTGCTTTGAGTGCAGCACGGTTCAAATCCATTTTGATCACAACTCCGTTCCCGGCATGGCCGGGTCTCATTTTTATTGATATAGTATACCAGATACCGCCGGATTTGAACACCCGGCGCGGGAAAAATTCACGTTTTCGACACACGTTGCGATTTTTTCGGGCAGTTGCGGAAAATACGCTTGACAATCCGCGCGCGAAATGCTATATTAAACAAGCTTTGAACGACAAGGCTTATGCGCGAGTGGTGGAATTGGCAGACTCGCTAGATTCAGGTTCTAGTGTCCACTCCGGACGTGCGGGTTCAAGTCCCGCCTCGCGCACCAAAACCCCGAGAGCTTCGGCTCCCGGGGTTTTTTGTTGTCCCCGCGCTTCGGAAAACGCAGAAAAAGCACCGTGCGGATGCATGGCGCTTGATTACTCATCACTCTTTTTCTCGTAGCCTATGCCGTTATTGCATTCATTCCGCTTGCTCGGATCTGATTTAAGCATATAATCAACAGGTATTCCATCGGGGAATGCGTCACAGGCGCATTTCCATCCGTCAATATTCTCTCGTTGGTGGATACACCCGTCACATGGATAATCTATACAAATCATTTTTCCTCATCAGCAACTCTATCAGATAGTGCCTTCGCATCTTCCGAAATATCTGCAGGGCGCTTGATTCACCTGCCCTTTGCGATCGGCAGATCATCCCCTGATGGATTTGTGAAAGGCCTCCGCTCATAGTGTTTACAGTCGGTGATTTCATTTACAACATCATGCGGTATACCATTTGCATAAATCTCACACTTGAGTTGCGGAAACTTGCACTTCTTACACACGATGCACCTTGTCATGCTCGCCATATATAGCCCTCAAGTCCTTTCTAATCATTTACATGCACAATCTATACCGCCGCAGACTTCAACTGCTCTTTATATCGTTCATAGCTTATCTTAGCTTCTATCGGAGCATCTTCCTTGACAGTTGGAATATGATTCTTCATCTCCCACCAGTCACGGTTACTCATCCAGTACATATCTAGTTTTTTCATTTTACACGCTTTTCTTTAGCAACCGCATAGCTCTTTCTGGGCATCCCTCGACCGGTCAATATCAAGGGACAGCAGCACAACATCTTCGGATTTCGCATTGTCATTGCTATCGATAAACTCAATGATTTCGCCGCGCTCTTCGTCATTCTTCAAATGCGAAAGAACGCCGACGGCAAATTCCTTATCATCCCAGATGTCACGGAGCTTTTTGACAAGTTCTTTTTCCACTTCAGTTAGTTTTCTCATAAGCAGTCACCATGCCTCATCAAAATCAAAATGTCCGGCATCGAGCATTGCTTTGCAAACATTATATCCTCCGGCTGCGCCGGTTTCAAGTATTTTCCGCAAGCAGACAAACACGTCTTGTATTCCCCGCCGCATCTGCGCGGCGTTCCCAAAACAAACAGCGGCGCCGGTCTCCCACAGGAGACCGGCGCCGGTTTTTTACGCGCCGAAGCACGTGAACATGATGACAAGATACGCGATATACAGTCCGCCGATGAAAAAGCCGACCCAGCGTTTGAACCTGCCCTGCACGAGCGCCGGGATGAGCGCACCTGCGCACACGACAAGACACGCCGGAATATCCAGCAGCATGCCTTGCCGCTCGACCGGCAGCGGCTTGCCGAGGATGAGCGCGCACAGCGGCATAATGAGCGTGAGGTCCATAATGTTCGCGCCGATGATGTTGCCCACCGACAGGGACGACTGCTTTTTGCGGATGGCCGTGATGGTCGTAACAAGCTCCGGCAGCGACGTGCCGATGGCGATCATGGTCGCGCCGATGATGGCGTCCGGCACGCCAACCATCTGCGCGAGTGCGGTGCCGTTGTCGATCAGCAGCTGCGCACCAAGCACAATGGCCGCAGCGCCAAACACAAACTTGCCGATATTGAGCGCGATCGTCCGGCCGTCCGTCTTGGGGCGGGCATCTTGCTCCGGGGCCTCAAGCGACTGCTCACGCCGCGCGGCGACGAGGCTCTCAGCGATAAAGCACACGAAAATGACAAGGATTAAAACGCTCTCGAGGATGGACAGCTGCCCGTCACGCGTGAAGCCGAACAGGATCGCGATCGCCGCGAGCAGCAGCACCGCCTTGACGGCATACTGCCGGCGCGGCATGGTACACTCCATGCAGATCAGCGACAGGCACATGATCAGGCCGGTATTGGCCGTGACAGAACCGACGGCATTGCCCACGGCGATGTCCGCGTTGCCCTCCAGCGCGGAAAAGACGGACACAAGCATCTCCGGCATCGTCGTGGCAAAGCTCACAACGGTCGCGCCGATGATGAATTTCGGGATGCCGGAAGCCTCCGCGATCCACGTGGCGGCATCGACAAAAAAGTCGCCGCCCTTGATGATGCACACAAGCCCCGCCGCGAACAGCAGCAGGACAAGGAAAAGGGTACTGCCGGTAAAATCGAGGTTCATAACGCATTCTCCTTCGTGATCGCGCAAAAAAATGAGACTCTCGGCACGATCATAAATATGATGTGCTAAAAGTCTCATTACCTATCACAATAGGCGCATGACCACCGGCGGGAGCCGGGAGATTGTTGGCCATGCATTTGCAACTACTCCCTTTTAACGAGAAAGCATCATAGCACACCGCACCGGGCTTGTCAAGCAATTCCACTCGTGAACCGCCGCTCAGCGCACCAGCTTCATGAGCAGACGCTCGAACTCGCCGAGCATGCCTACGGAATCGGCAAAGATCATGCTCTTTTCGTACATGCGGCGGTAAGCATCCACGTTCTCGTCCGTGCGCGCAGTATAAATGATGGGGATGACGAGTAGGCCCCGGCGGCGCGCCGCCTGCACGGCCGTGCGCACGTCGTCGATCGCCTCCGACTCGCTGAAATAGCCGGACGGCAGCCCGTCGGAGAGCACCATGAGGATCCTGCGGCGTTCGGTGCGCTTGGCCAGATCCAGTGCGGCGGCGCGGATGGAATAACCGTCCTTATTGCCGTTGCCGGCGGCGATCTGCGTCATGGCGTCGATGCAGCGGCAGCCGATCTCTTTCTGGTCAAAATCCTTGATGACGCAGTGCTCCACGGTGTTTGTGCCGCCGTCAAAGGCGACGATCTTCGTGTAGGCGATGCCCTTGAGCGCCTCCTCGAGCACGGCCGCCGTGGCCAGCGCCGTGAAGAGCTTGGAGTTCCCGTCGCCGATGCCGGCGCCCATACTGCCGCTACGGTCGATGAGCAGGTAAAACGCCGTCTCGCGTTTGGACGGCGGCGCCTTGCGGCGAAAAACGTCCTTGGCATCGAGCGGAACTTTCCACAGCTCCCGCTGCGAGAGCGCACCGGTGCGCTGGCTGGCGCTGCGCTCACGCTGCTGGCGCAGGAGCTTATCGAGCCGGTGGTGCAGCGCCTTCGCCCGCTCGGCAAACGCGGGCGGCAGCCGCCCATCACCCGGCGTGATATACGTCTCCGTGAACGTCAGACCGGCGTAACGATCGGCCAGGCCCTGCCGCTCGCCGGCATCGAGCCTGGCGGCACGCGGAGTCGCAACATGCAGCTGCCGCTCGAGCGTGCGCTCGCGCGTGAGCGCCTGCGCTGCCGTGGCGAGCATGGCGTCCGTCTCGGCCGCGCTGAGCGCAAAGCCGCGGTGCGCGCCCCAGCCCGTGCCAAGCACTTCGCGCAAGCTCTCCGGCCCGCCGGAGGCCGCCTTCTGCGCGGCGGACACCGTATCCGACGTGGTGGCGGTCGCCCCGCTCTGGCCATGATTGCCGCTGCGGCCGACGCTGGACGACCGGCCGCGATCCTCCCTGCCGTCGGTGCCGGCTGAACCGCTCGGTTTGACCTCCTGACTGGCGAGACTGCCGCTCATATCGCCATAACGCTCGGAGTTGTCGCCGCTGCCGCCGGCCGCGCTGTCGCCCTTGTCGAGGCCTGCGTCCTCCCCGTCGGCAGAGGGGCCGCTGTGCGCCGCGTCCTGCGCCTCGCTGTGCAGGCGGAGGTGGCTGTCGCACCCGTCGCCGAACGCTTCCGCGCGGTCCGCCTCGCTGAAGGCATAGTCCACGAGCTGCGCCGCGATGCGCGTGAGCGCGTCCGCATCCGCCGCGCGGCACAGGCGCGCCAGCTCAGGCGCGAGCGCCGCAAGGATGCGGCGGCCGATGTCCGCGCACGCGGCGGCCGATGGCGCGAGGATTGCTGCCTCGACCTCCGTCCGAGCGGCTCTGAGCGCCGGAGCCCGACACGGGATACCCGTGAGCGCAAAGGCCTCCAGATCATAGAGCAACGCCTCAAGCGCGCTGTCAGGCGAAAAATCATCGAGCTGCGCATAGCACACAAAGCGCAGCAGCGGCAGATAGCCGGGAAAGCGGCGGCAGAGAATGTTATCCGTGCGCGCCTGCTCCAAAATATTCAGGATGCGGTGCCCAAGCAGCGCCCCGGTCTCGGGCGCGAGAGCATAATGCTCATGAAAATACGCACCGGCGTCCACCGCGAACGCCGCGCAGACATCCCGGTCGGAGCTGCTGTCGTGCTGAATCTCGCGCGCGAGCAGCACGCGCAGTGCGGCCGTCCAGTGGCGGGCGTCAAAATCCGCGCGCAGCAGATACGCCGCTCCGCCGACGATGACGGCCGCGCCGTCTGTCGTGCAGCGCAGGCTGTCGTCCGCCGTGACAGTATCGACACGGATATTCCCCGGGACAAGCAGCGCGAGACTGCGCCGGAGCAGCGGCGTGATGGGATCATGCGCAAGAAACGCCCGGTAGCGCGCCAGCGCGGCGTCAAATCCGTCCATCCTGCGGCACCATGCTCTCAATGAGCTCGGTCAGCTGGAGGCGGGTGTAGGCGTCCTGCGGTTTGGAGGCCACGTTGTCGAGCAGGCCCCAGCGCAGGCCCAGCAGCGGCTCTGCGCGCAGGGCGTCGATGAAGCCGCGGATCGTCATGGCGTCCGGCTCGAGCCCGCCGGCGCTGCGGATGCGGTCGCGGATGGCGCAGTAGACATAGTCGCAGATATTCAGGCTGGCGGTGCCCGCCTCCGGCACGACGCGGTGCAGCACATCGACGATGCTCTCCGGCTCCGCGATGTGGATGGGCGTAAAGCGGTCGATCGTCGCCTCGTTCATGAAGTTCGTGCCGGCATAGTCCTCGTTCATCGTGATCGTGAATGCCGAGTGCGGGTGCATCTGCACGAGCCCGTAGCCGGGCACCTGGATCTGGCGCGCGGCGTCGGTCAGCGAGTGGAGCACATCGGCACACTCGGGCTTGATGGTGTTGCCCTCGTCGAGCACAACGTCCGCCCCCGCTGCCAGATAGCGCAGCATATCACTCAGGCGGTAGCGCATGGTGCCGTTTTCGATTGTCGGGCCGCCGAGCAGGTCGAGCTTGTCGAGCTCGGCATTGCCCTGCATGCGGTACTGCGGCACGTTGAGCAGCCAGTCCACCGTCTGGATGAGCGTGTTCTTGCCGCAGCCCTTGCTGCCGACGAGGCGCAGGTGCATGCCCGAGAGCCGGTAGGCAAGGCAGCGCGTGAGCGCGCCGAAGCTGTCCGCCTGCACATAGCGCACCGGCGGGTCCGGCACCAGCTCGGGGTATTCCGGCAGGGAGAACATCTCCGCGAACACGCGCAGGATGATCGGCTCCGGCACCGCCTGCTCGAGCAGGTACTCGGCGCGCGCAGTCAGCGCCTCCGGGGACGCGCACCCGCGCGCGGCAGCCCCGTCGATGGCCGCGCGCACCGCACCGCTGAGCGGGTCGCCGCAGCGGTATTCGGCGAGAAAGCCCCAGACGTCCGGCGCGTCGCCGTCGCACGGCTCGCCCGTGGCATCGCACAGCGCTGTGACCCGCGCACGCACGGGCGCCGTGCGCAGCAGCGCCGTGAGCGCCTCCGACGGCGCGGACACGATGCCCACGCGCGAAAACGGGTCGCCCGCCGCCGCCTCGCTCAGGCAGCACACGGGCAGCGGCTCGCCCTCGACCCGGCAGAGCACGACCTCCGGCCACACGTGGCGGTCCTGCGCGCAGAGCGAGCGCAGGAAGTCGAGCTTCATCGGTGCTTTCAGATTGCTGCCGCCGCAGACGGCGGTCTCCGTCTTTGCAATGTTCATGTTCCCTTCCCGCCTTTCTCAGTTGCCCCGCGTCGCGCCCCAGGGAAAGCCCTTGGCGCTGCCGTGATAGACCACGCGCCGCACATTCAAAAACGCGCAGCGGCCGATGCGCCCCACGCTGTCGGGGATGACGACCGTGTCCAGATTGCTGCACTGGTAAAACGCCTCATCCTGGATCTCGCGCACGCTGTCCGGGATGACGATGCCCGTCAGGCCGATGCAGCGCGAGAACATGCCCTCCGGGATGACGGCGAGGCCGCGCGGCAGATTGGTACTGCGCAGGTGCACCTTATCATAAAATGCATAGGGCTCGACCGTCTCGATGCTGTCCGGGAGGAGGAGCGTGTCCAGATACGTATAGGAGACCATGGCGTAGGACGCCAGCCGGCGCACGCGCACCCCATCGACCGACGACGGCAGCTCGAGCACCGTGCCGGCGTTGAAGCAGCCGTCCGTGCCGATGCGGCCGGTCGCCGCGTCAAAGGCGAAATTCTGCGCCGCCGCCTGCGCCGCCGTCACAGGGTGGGTGTCCCACGGGCGATCGCGCAGCCAGGTCTGAATGTCCGCCTGTGTGCGCTCTCGCTTTTGCGCCAGGTAGTCCTGCATCTGCTGCAGGCCGCACTGCTGCGAAAAAAAGACCGCCAGATCCTCGGCCTCCAGCGGAATGGAAAAGCCCTTCGGCAGCTCCAGGCCGAGCTGCATGGTCAGGATGCGGCGGATATCGGCGCACGCATCATCATAACGCGAGAGCACCTTCTGATCGCAGACGAAGGGCACATCCAGCCGCGAGGCCTCGATGCCGCCGGCCGTCAAAAGCCCTGCAAAGCCATGGGCGCGGTCCAGGATCTTTTTCACGTCGCGAAACTGCGTACTCTGGTAAAGAAGCATCTCCATCACGAGGTCCTCCGTCAATTGTTATAAAACTATCATACAGGCGTGAGCCCCTTTCTTCTGTAACCAATGATGCACAGAAGGCGGTTTCCTTGTCTCTTTTCCGGCGCTTTGGGCAAATTTTGTACACGGTGTACATAGTTTATTCACTGGACAGTTGTTTCCTGATGTGGTAAACTAAAGTTACGTTACACGAGTCCCAAAAGTGCACACATTTTATGAAGATAAAGGAAGCGGTCACATGAATGAAGTGAAAAACCCGAAAAAGCCGTTGGTGTATTATTACGCCATCGTCATTCTCGTGATCCTGGCGCTCAACTTTCTGGCGGTGCCCTGGCTGAGCCAGCGGCAGGTCAAGGAGGTCGACTACGGCACGTTCATGACCATGACGGAAAATCAGGAGATCGGCCGTGTGGAGGTGCAAAATAACCAGATCCTCTTCACGAACAAAGACGACACGCAGGTCTATAAGACCGGCCTGATGGACGATCCTGACCTCATCTACCGCCTGAAGGACTCCGGCGCGGAGTTCTCAAGTGAGATCGTCGAGCAGATGTCGCCGTTTCTGTCGTTTCTGCTGACGTGGCTGCTGCCGATCGTGTTTTTTGTCGCCCTCGGCCAGTTCATGCTCAAGCGCATGACGAACAAGGCCGGCGGACCGAACTCCATGATGTTCGGCCTCGGCGGCTCGAACGCGAAGGTCTACGTCAAGTCGGCCGAGGGCATCAAGTTCTCCGACGTCGCCGGCGAGGACGAGGCCAAGGAGAACCTGACCGAGATCGTCGACTACCTGCACGACCCGTCGAAGTATCAGGACATCGGCGCATCCATGCCCAAGGGCATCCTGCTCGTCGGCCCTCCGGGAACCGGCAAGACGATGCTGGCCAAGGCCGTCGCCGGTGAGGCGAACGTGCCGTTTTTCTCCATGTCCGGTTCGGAGTTCGTGGAGATGTTCGTCGGCATGGGCGCGAGCAAGGTGCGCG
>ERZ773188.219-NODE-219-length-71541-cov-18.553871_pt1 | contig 71541 bp, 60 predicted proteins | sample MGYA00581011_ERZ773188 | MGnify/ENA primary metagenome ERZ773188 (study PRJEB29015, sample SAMEA2737798) | human gut metagenome | biome: human gut; feature: human-associated habitat; material: faeces | place: China | collected 2012 ...
TTCGTATTTCAGATAGAAGATCAGCGCCAGCAGGAGCATAGACGCGGCGGTGTCCCAAAAGGGATCGTTGGACTGGCTGCCTTTCGGCGTGGTGCTTTTGAACAGATTGGTCACAAGCCGCTGCACATCGTTGTCGTCCCGCAGGTAAACAAACGGGTTGTAGCAGTGGCTTTTCTCCATGTTTAGAAGATCCAGCACCCGCACCTCATAGCCCTTTAGCCGCAGCAGATGCCCCGTGCTGCGCAGCAGCTCGCCCTTCGGGTCCAGCACGGTAAAGCTCGTGTTGGCTTGACACAAATTCGGTTTGGCGTAAAACCTCGTTTTGCCTGCGCCGCTGCCGCCGACAACGACCGTGTTGAGGTTGCGGCGGTGTTTTCGTCCGTCCAGACCCATACGGACATTCTGCGTGAAGATCTTGTTGTCCTCTGGTGCGGCTGCCCGGTATTTTCGGTTGACGGTTCGGGCAGAGCCCCACTTGGCCGAACCGTGTTCCTCGCCCCGACGGTAATTGCGGCGGGAAGATAGAATCACACCCACCGTAAGCCCGTAGGCACAGAGCAAAACAATGACAGTTTTCAGGCTGTCCCCGCAAAGCTCGATATGAAACGGGTCGTTCATTACCGCAGGAAACCGGGCGACAATCTCCGGCAGGCCGCCGTGGGCGGCGGGGGCGATCAGCAGCCCCAGCCACACCACGGGGAGAATACCGAACAGGCAGAGAATGATAGGGTTATTCTCTCGCTTCATCTCGTCGTCGCAAACTTCGCTCTGCTCGTTTTGCCCCATCGGGGCAAAAGCTCGCACGCTCCGTTGCTCCTCCTCTCCCCAAAAAGTCCTCGGACTTTTCGGGGCCCCCGAAAATCCACACCTTCTTTGCGGGGGCATCGATCACCTTCAAAAGCACTTCGTCTACAATGTCGGTGGGGCGTTCTTCCTCCAGCAGATCGTTCCGCATTTCATTGAGGGCGTTGACCACAACACCGTGCTCATAGCGGTCAAGGGTCAATACCCGTTTTTCCTGTTTTCCCATGGTCATCGCTCCTGTTCACTCTGACGGGGCGCTTTGCTCTGTTCCAGCGACCGCATCATTCTTGCGGAAATGTCATAGGCAGTGTCCCGGATGTCGGTCAGCTCAGCACGGATCGTCTGCGGGTCATCGGTACGCAAAAAGTCGGCAGGCGTTTCAAAGGCATAGCCGCTCACCTCCACACCGAACTCTTTGCCAAGGATATAGGAAACGCACTGCGCCTTGAAACCGGTATTTTCTTCGGTGTATTCCTCGCCGGTCCGGGCAAGCTCCGCCTGCACCAACGCCTTGGACAGACCGCAGAACAGGTCGTTTGCCGAAAGCCCACGTCGGACAAAAACGGTGTTCTGCTCACGGTCGTACACGGCATCCATGCCGTTCGGCAGCTCGTCCACAGACTGCACCGGCGCAGGGCGCTTGTAGATCAGAGCATTCAGCAGCGCCCGTGCGTCATGAGAAACCGCCTGCGGTGCTCTCGTTCGGGCGGTAGTCTGTGAAATGTCATAGACCCGCTTGATGTTGTAGGACACGCCGATGCTGCCATCATCACGGGTGTATTCGCCGTTGGACTCGACGATCTTGATGGGGCGGCCGAACTCCTGCCGCTTGATATACACGCCCTGATCCCGCCAGAAGTCTTTATCGCCCAATCTGCGGGCATCCGGCTTCGTGGCAAGGATCAACAGGGCGTTGGTGGCAGAGTAGTTGCGGAAAGCCGCCTGCACATCCAGATAGTCACGGAACTTGCCGCCGTCCGCACAGACCGCCTCGGCGGTGGCATCGACCAGAGCGTAAACCTCGTCACGCTCCGCCTTTTTCTTTGCCGCCCACGCCTCCTTGTCAAATTCGTCGGTCTGCGGGGCAGCTTCAAAAATATCGTCAAAATTGCTCATGGTTCATCGCTCCTTTGCTTTCTTCGGTTTCTTTCGGGAGGGTTGCTTGTGGGTGGTGGTCGGCTGCTTTTTCGGCTCTTTCGCCGGGATGGGTTCGGAAAGCCTCGGCTCTGCCGCCTCTTTCTGCCTGCTCTCCCGAATTTCCCGCAGTTCCTCACGGACAGAGGGGCGTTCTTCGGGAGATTTAGCAGTACCCTCGGCGGTTCTGCTTTGCTTCTCGGAGGTAGGCGCGGACGGACGGGATTTCTCCGTCTTTGCCGCCGCAGGGTTTGGGGATGCGTGTTCCTCCTTTTGAATGGGTGCGCCCAGCAGGTCATCCAGCAGGCGGTCATCCGCCGCCTTGTCGGGCTTTTCCTGCTCAGGGGCAGACGGGGCGGCTTTGTCCGCCTTGGACTGCTCGATGTCCCGCTTGATGGAAACGGTATCGACCGTCGCCAGCTTGAAGCGCTCCACGATGCGGTTGATTTTGGACGCATCCTCGGCACGCACCATAATGTCTACCATACCGTCAGCGGATTTTTCTTTCCCGCGCAGAGCGCAGTAAACAACGCCGTACCGCTTGGCTTCGGCGGCAAACTGTTTCAAATGTTCCTCGCTGACGGTGAACACTTTGAGTTCCTTGCCGCTTTTGAGCATAGCGGTCAAACGCTGCCTGCCTTTGGCCTTGTTCTTGTCCCTGTTTTTCAGAACAGTATAAATCATAGCGGCGATATTTTTCGCCGCAGAGCCGGTCAGCTTTAAGGCAACTTCCGTACCCTCTAAACTGATCCTTACAATCTGTTCCGCTGCGTCACCGGAATTGTACATGGTCGGTTTTCTCCTTTCCTTTGATATGCTCATCCTCTCGGACGGCTTTGATTTTCTCTTTGATAACGCCGGAGCGTTCGGCTATATCGTCACATAAAGACACCTCCTTTCGCAGAGTGGCAAGCTCTTTTGACAATGCGGATATTCGGTCTTTGATTTCCGCTGACTTTTCGGGATCGGCTTTGACTGCCGCCGTCCGCTGCAATTTGTAAAGCTGTTTTCGCTTAGCGGTCAGAGCGGCAATTTTGTCTTGCGCCTCGTCACGGTATGAAAAAAGCTGTTCGGCGGTATCAATACGATTTCGCACAAGCAGCCTTGTTTCGGCGGTGATGTCGTCCAGCTTTCGCAAATCCTCACGCAAGAGAAAATGAAGTCGCCGCCTATTTTGTTTCGGTTTGTTTTTCGGGAAGATCCCCAGCAGGTAGCAGTAGTGAAAATACAGCGCCCGAAACCCTGTGATTTTGCGGGTCTTTTTCAAGCTGCCGAACAAGCGAATCCGTATGACTTGACGGGTCGGTTCGGACGGTTTCTTTTCAGCTCGTGTCTGCGACAGAATCCGTCTGCGGATTTGTTCAATGGAATAGTCCTCACCGAAATTCCGTATCAGCCTTACAAAGCGTTCCTTGCCCGGCGGCCGTACAGAAATATCCTTGCCGATCTTGACCTCATAACCTTTCTTCCGCAGGTTATCGAAAAACTGCCGTTCAGTCATAGACTGCCGTATGGCTTCGTCAATATCGGCGCGTATTAGTCCCCGCCAAGTGGGGCGCTGTTCCTGCTCGGCGCGCCATTCGCCGTATTGCTTGGCTTTCCCGTACTGTGGGTTTTCAATCACCGATAAACGGTACTCACGGCAAAGCTCATCGGAAACAGTCTGCATATCGTGATAATCCTTTTTGGTGCGGTGGTATTTGATTCCGTCCACAAAGGACACCGTATTCAGCACAAAATGATTATGCAGGTGATTTTCTTTGTCAAGGTGGGTCGCCACAATCACCTGATAACGGTCGCCCCACAAACGGGCGGCGAGCTTCATCCCGATTTCGTGCGCCATTTCGGGGGTAGCCTCGCCGGGAGCAAAGGATTGATACCCGTGGTAGGCAACCGTCCCGTTTTCTTTGCCGAACCGTTTTTTCACGGCAAGCATTTCATCACGGGCGGTCGAGGGGGAGCAGTTGATACCCGACACAAAACGGTGAACCACGGCGCAGTCCTCGTTATCCGCTTTCTGCGTTTTTCGGGAATTGACCGCATAGCGGATGACATCGGAAAGCTCCTGCCCGTCCTGTTCGGTCATATCCTCGTCCGTGTAAAATTTCGGGTTCGTTGTTTTATCGGGGTTCTCCACATAGACGACCACCTTGCCGAGCCAGCCTTTCACACGCCAGATTGAAGTTGTCGCCATACCGTTATTTCATCGGGCGCGGCAGGATAACCGCCTCGGTGATTTTCTTGACAGCAGTATCAATCTTGCGGCAGGCCTCGTCGTATCTTTGCACATCGAGAACATTCAGGGTGTGCGCTTTGACGGCAATCTGATTGAGATTGTTGCCGATCCCGTGAAGCTCCCTCATCATGGCGTAGTAGTCGGGCGGCGGGGCGTCCTGCGGTTCAAGCCCATTTACCAAGTGCCGCAAATACGCCTCACGGGAAAGACCGCTGCGCTTCACTTCCTTTTGAAACGCCTCGGCTTCCTTTTTGTCGAGCCAGAATTGAATGTGAACATTGCGTTTTCTCATATTTTCACCTCCGAATTGAGTTCGTTTTGAATTTCAACAATACGCTTGCCGACCGCATACACAACGGGAATCGTCACGCCGTTTCCGGCCTGCTTGTAAAGCTGGGCGTCGGAATTGACGGCGGCCGCTTTATCAAACATTTCATCGGAAAAGCCTTGCAGCCTCCAGCACTCACGGGGCGTCAGCTTGCGGATTCGTCCGCATCCAAGCGGAATTTCCGATTTGTTTTCGGATTTGTCTTTATTAAAGTCAGCCGCCTGTTTAACGGGTAAAGCGTGTTCGCAGGAATCGCAGGCGCAGAGATAAACGCCGTGTTTGTCCTGCGTGTTCAGACAAAAAGCGGGTTCGCCGCACTCTTTGAAACGGCGTCCGTTCTGCCTCTTGTTTTCACGGTCGGGGGTCAGTACGGCGCGGCAGCCATAAAAAACGCCGGAGCTTTCGCCCCGGTTGCTTACCCCGATTTTGTTGTAGCCTGCAATCAGGCATTTGGTGTAATCCTGTTCCCAAATTTTCGCCTCGCCCCGTTTTAGCTGAATCAGCGCCGTTTCCTCGGTACGGTCGGGACAATCTGCGCCCATACAGAGCACGCCCGAATTATCGGCGCTGCGGTTTCCGATTCCGCTGTCATATCTTGCTTTGATACAGCGGGCGTTTTCCGTCAGCTTCGGATTGCCTTTGCACAGGTCGATAAAATACATTCCCGTCCTGCCAGCAAAGCCGCCGCCTTCGCTCATCAGCGTACAGCTTATACCCGTGGGGTCGTAAACACGCTTGCCCTGCGTGCCGCCGATCAGCTGTATAAGAGTCTTGCCGTCGCCTGCGGTGACAGGAAATACTTTTCGTCCACCCTCGGCTCTAAAATGTCGATAAGCGACAAGGTAGATGCGTTCCCGGTTTTGCGGAACGCCGTGGAAGCGTGAATTAAGCAGTCCGTATTCGATATGATAGCCGATTTCGGCCAACGAATGGAGAACGGTCGCAAAGTCCCATCCTCGATTAACGGAGAGCAGATTTTTAACATTTTCAAGGACAAGCCATTCGGGTCGATCATCGGCAGGCGTGCCTTTGAGGAGTCTAACGATTTCAAAAAAGAGAGAGCTTCGTTTGCCTGCAAGCCCTCGTTGTCGGCCAGATACAGAAATGTCCTGACACGGGAATCCGCCTGCCCAGAGGTTGACTCTCGGCAGGTCGGCGGGCTTGGTTTTTGTGATGTCCTCGCCATACCATTCATCCTCCTTTACATCGTGGATCGCACGGTAGCTGCGGTCTGCGAATTTGTCGATCTCGCAGTGGCCTTTGCAGACCATGCCGCAAAGTTCAAAGCCCTTGCGGAAACCGCCGACACCGCTGAAAAAGTCCAAAAAGGTCATGGGTTCGTTCACCGGCTGTGACCTCCTTTCGGGTATAAAATTATCGTCCGCCATTCAGACGGGGACGAAAGGGTTTCAGGGGCTACCCCTGACAAGTGCCGTTGTGGTATCACAACGGCGATGCTTGCTGGTACAGTGCATAGCGTTCGTCCCATAGGCCGAACATTTTGCCACCGACCGAAATAATATCACCGCTCCTGCTCCGGCTGCGGGCGGTACGGGATGCCAAGCAGCGTATCGTTCACCCTTGCAAGGTGTTCGGGATAGCGGAACATCTTGCCGTAGCGGTCAATCTGCTCGTCGGAAAGACTGTCCAGATTTTCGCCCCGGCAGTCGCAGATAAAGGCGGGGCCGAAGATGAAATCTACCATCACGCCGTCGTCGTTCTTCACGCTGCGGTTCGGGCGCATCCCGTTGATCTTGCTTTCCTCATTGCAGACGATGCAAACCCGCTCCTCAAAGGGATAGAACGGCTCGATCAGACCGCCCACCACTTTCTGCATCCCGGCAAGGGACGCATCGATCTCGACCGCACGAGCGAGCTTGCCCGGCTCCAGCAGTACCACTTTAATTTTCTTTTCATTTTCCATTGCAAATGCTCCTTTTGTTGATTTCCGTAATTGTGATCGTCAGCCCGTATTCATCCTCCAGCGCAAACAGCAGTTGGTTCAGCACCTCACGGCTTTTGATGCGGGGAATGTCCAGCGCCGAGGGAGAAACGCCCAATGCCTCGGCCAGCGTACAGAGCAGAGCGTGTTTCGGCGTTCTTACGCCGGACTCATACTGTGCGATGCGGAGGTCGGCGGTTTCGGGTGGAAAGCCTGCGGCGATGCCTAGCGCCTTTTGCGTCATGCCCCGCAGCATACGATAGTGCCGGATGCGCCGTCCCGGACTCATAAAGTCGCTCACCGTTCTTTGCTCCTTTCTCCGCGCTTGGTGATAGGCAGACCCAGCCGCATACAAAGGCAGTCGTTGTAGTCCTTGCCCTGCGGGGGCGGCTGGATGTCCACCGTGACCGCATACTTCCTCGGCAGCAGCGCCTTGATGGTTTCTGCGGCGATCCGTCCCGTAGTGTCATTGTCAAGCCGCAGCACCACATGACGGATAGGGGGATGCTCGGCAAGATACCGCACCAATGCGGCGGGCAGGCTGCTTTCCTCGATTTTTGCCCTTGGTTTGTAGACCCCGGCGAGGGAGAGCAGGTTTTCACTGCGCCAGCCCTTGCCGTCCAGCTTTTGCAGCGTCCCGTAGGACAGCAGATCCACCGCTGACTCAAAAAGGTGGAGCGTATCGCTTGCGGCCGCCGCAGGAATCCCAAAGGAATAGTGCTTGTCGCTGCCGTTGGCGTCCCCGATGAAGTCCGAGCCGATCCCTCGCTGGTTGGCGTAACGGGGCTTGCCGTCTGCGTCCATTCCTACGAACACCACATTGTGATAGGGGTAGCTCTCATAAAGGCGGCTGGTCTGGATGCAGAAATCGATCAGCGCACGGTCGATCCCTCTGTGGCGCAGATATTCGATGGCGTTAGCGGCATTGCGGTTGGCCTGTGGCAAAAGCAGCACCTTTTCTTTCGGTGCGGTCATGGTCGGCGCAAAGGTCGGCGGTGCCGCCGACAGATTGCCCATGATGGTTTCGACCGCCTGCAGAAAGGGCATTTCTTTGACCTTGATGAGATAGTCCAGTGCCGAATAGCCGCCGATCCCACGGGAAAACCAGCACCATTTGCCGTTGGAGATCTTTAAGCTGTCGTGCTCACGAGTACAATAGGTGTTGCCGCCAAAATGGACAAGCTCCTGCGGCTCATAAGTTTTCAGATAGGTCAGCAAGTCCATCTCACGGGCTTTTTCCACCACCTCCGGCGGGATATATGGCATATGTTTCACCTCCGTTCTGACATAAAAATAGCCGAGGGGCTTTCAACATGAAAACCTCTCGGCTATGTAAAGTCATGAGCACCAAATTATAATAGTTATTTTGGCAATGATTTTAGTATTGGTTTATATCTGATGATTTTATAGTATCCCTCCTTTTCAGGACTTTTTTCGTAATTATCAATCAGATTGCTTTCTTTGAAGGCGGTAAGCAGTTTCTCATTTTCATCATTGATTTCAAATTTGGGTCTACTGCGCGCATCAAATATTTTGAGATAATCCGTTAAGTTAAGCAAGGTGAGAATCCCTTTTATACTGTCCTCTCGCAGAATGGGAATTATTGCTATGAAAAGATTGATTTTTTCATCCCGGTTAACTCTTTCTGAATGGAGAAGATTGTTTATCAACTTCTGAGACACCGAATTTGGGTCATCAATAATGCTTGTTATATATCTTACGGCATAATCAAAGATTTCTTCCCGAACAAAATTGTCCCATTGTTCAAATGATGAAAACAAATCCGGTAGATCAGACTTTGCAAAATTGTTATTGAGAATATGTAGACATACAGCAGGAGAATAATTCTTTCCGATTATCGAAATTTCCTCGTCAGAAAGTTCAAGTAACTTGATTTTTAGTTTATCGCTAATATCCCAAGTGAGTATTTCTAACAATTCTTCTCGTGAAAACAGAGTTTCGTCTACTATATCAATATACTTCTCTATGCTCTTACGGATATAATAAAATGTCTGATTATGATAGTTCTCACGCATATATCTTAAGTTATCAGCTGTCATTCTAATGATGTTTGTATCGATTAAGATAGCGATCTTATCATCGGAAATCTCTGAAATATCAAAGGCATCATAAGAAAACTTCAATGACACCAATATTTTCCTGTACTTTGAGTTGTCGATACCATTGCATATAACCACACTATCGAATAATCTTTCTTTGGCATCTTCATCATATTCCGTTTTTGAAAAATCCAAATCAATATCACATCTGTTGATATAACCAATGACGCTTTCGTTGAGTTCCACAGCATTGAAGCTGTCCATAATATTATATTCTGAATACTGTACTATATCGGCATCCAGCAATGACGACCACAAGGAACTATCTGCAATCTCTTTTATAGAAGTAATGGTTGTCCGCAGAGCAGAAATATAAGATTGTTTATAGTCAGTAGTGAGATTAGTGTTATTGAATACAGCAACAGCTACATTTTCGTCATCATAAATAGTTCCATCACTAACCTGCAAAACGACATGAAAATACTCGTTGATATTCTGATTAACATATTGGGTTATTGCAGAATCGGGATGTAAACATAAAATCGTATAATTCTTATGAAAGAAATCATCCGCATTCTTCGCTCCCAAGATTTCCCTTTGAATGAGTTGCAAACTTTCAGCATTGATTTCATACAAAGATCCCTCATAGACAGCTTGAAACAGCTCCTTGTTTAGTTCTGTATAATCAAAACCTATGAAACACACGCCAAGCAGAGTAAAGCAATGAATCAGCCTATCAATATTAGGATTATCTATTGCAAGGTAGTCACGCGCATTGGAAATATAGTCACATAAGCAGTTTTCTTTGTTGACTAATTCGATAACATCGTCGTCAGAGTAATAAAGAGAAGCAATTGAATATCTGCGTATTTGATTTTCAGTCAGTAACTGTTCACTTAGGGCTGTTGAAAATACTTCGGGCCATCTCATATTAAGATGTTTAATATAGGCTGATAATTCAATTGTCGTATCAAAATAAGCACCAATAAACTTGAGGTTTTTTGTACCTTTCAGTTGATTGATCAATCTTTCGACATAGTCGATATGAGAAGTCTGGAGCAAATATGTGAACAGGTCAAAATTGAGAGTTTCCTCCTGATCGAAATCCACTAATCTAAGGCGTGAAACAATCAATTTGGGATTTTTCAACTTGTAAGTGTATTCTTTTGCCTTTTTATCGGTTATACTGCGCAAAAAGGTTTTATCAATACGGCTTAGACTATTCTCATAAAAATAGGTCATATAGTCTGCATAGGTTTCATCAATATATCCATTGCGAATAAGGTATTTTAAAAGATCAAAATATTCACTACTCTTTATCTCATTAAAACTGGTTACAATTCCAATTTCATTTGTGCTTGTAATGCTAAATATTTTGTTAATATTATCTCTTGTAATAATACCCCAGAGAGGTTTGTTTTGCGTCAAAATCAATTCTTGTTCCAGTGACGACTTCTCGCTTTCTAAATCCGGAATAGTATTATTTAAGCGGTTCTCTATTGCTTGCTTTCGGTCGGCATAGTCCTTTTTATCAGCTGCACTTAATTCTTGTTTTCTGTTCCAATAATCAATAGGCTTTTTATCTTCAAATGCAGCATCCAACTCTTTGATGGTTTTGAGATGTTCATTTTTAGCCAATTCGATTTTATGACCTATTTCAGAAATTTTTTCAGAAAGTCTTTTTACTTCTTCTGCAATAAACTGCTCTTTATTATTAAAAAGAGTACAAACAAAGCCTTGATTAAGCTGCAAATCAGCAAAATCACGTGGAAATAAATTCTTGTATGCAATAATAGCAAGCATCTTATTGCAATCAAGTTCGGTAATATTCAACCTGTTATAATAAATTACAAACTCATTATAGATATTCTTCAAAAGGCGCATGTCGTCAATATATAACGATAGACCTTGCAGGAAATTTTCATTAAACTTTTCAAATAATCCGCCTTTTTTTAAATGAGAAATAAATTGATCGTAGGAGTTTGAGCTATCTACAACTGGGACGACAGGAACAATATAATCAAAAAACTTAGTTCTGTCTTTTGATATAAAAATATCGTCTCGCAATAAATAGAAAAAGCGAAGAATTTTTTTGTTTTCTTTTTGTAGCTGAATATTGGCAAGTGTGTTTACTTCTCGAAGGCGTTCAAAAATTTTATTAGCATTAAACCGATCCATATCTTCAAAAACAATAACATCGGCATCTACATTTTCAAACAGGTATAACACTTCGTTGAGATATTTGTCAAAATAGGAATCATCACTTTCTTCAAATATCTCAATTTCATTACCTTGCAAATTCAGCTTGCGAAATACATTTTTATTCTTTTGAATTTTAATCAATTCGTATATGAGAAAAGATGACAAAATGATTATAATAACACCGTCTACCATTAAAGCATATGGGTGTGTAGATAACTCTAAAATTGATTTTAACCAGTTATCGGGCAAAACTGATACATAGCTTTTCCAAGAGTCAAAAAACATAAAATAGATAATTGCAGTTAAAAGAACAATGGTTTTCAATGTATTCATTATAGTACTTACAGGGTTAATACTCTTTTTCACTCTAAAATTGGTCTGCGGAATTTTATCCGATGGAATCTGATGTATCAGTTGATTAAGAATTTTACCTTCTAATACAGATTCCTTTATGTCCGTTTCATCTTCTTGATCTGGAGATTTGAAGTGTGCGAGAGAAATATGCAGAAAGCGCAAATCATCATGTCTTTTCTTGTATGAAGCTAAAACGCTGCTTTTACCCGCACTATATGCACCAGAAATAGCGATATTCTTTACATCAGGGTTATTAAACACATAATCTATCGCTTCTTCATAAACATCCAAGTTCATATTATCAATTGGTGTTAATCGTTCAAAATGATATTTGTTTTCTGCCATCCTTGTCACATCCTCTCAAACTTTCAATATTCTTTGCTCAGCAAAAAATCTGCCAGATGCACGATCTTGACACCATTGATGTTGCCCGCGGCCAATTCGTCCAGCGTTACTACATATTTCGGGTAATGGTCTTTAATTTCCAGCAGATTGGCGACCTCTCGGTCGGATTCCTCCGGCAGATTGCGGCACACCTGCACATAGATCCGCTCATCCCGCCGCACAGCTACAAAGTCTATCTCCTTGGTAGCGTTTTTGCCGATATACACATCATAGCCCTTCCGCCGAAGCTCGAAGTAAACGATGTTTTCCAGCATGGCGGCAACGGATTTCGGGTTGAAGCCCATCATGCAGTATTTGAGGGAAGCGTCCGCAAGGTAGAACTTCTCTTGGGTTTTGAGAACCGTTTTGCCCTGCATATCGTACCGCTGGCATCGGTAAATCACGAAAGCCTTTTCCAGCCATTCCAGGTAATTATAGACTGCTTCCACCGAGAGGGAACGCCCTTCGCCTTTCATGAATTTCACGATGGCGTTGGCGGAAAAGGTCTTGCCGACATTCTCCACGACATACTTCACCACACGGTTGAACAGGTCAAAGTTTGTGATATTGTGACGCTTGGTGATGTCGCTGGTGATAACGGAATTGTAGATTCCCTCGACGATCTGATAAGACGAACGCTCATCAAAATTTCCGAGCGCAACGATGGGAAAGCCGCCCATGCGGATATACTCGTTCAAAAGTTCTTTCGGTGCGCGGCCGCTGTCCTTCTTAAACTCCAGATATTCGGCAAAGGACAGGGTAAAGACAGGAATGGAGATATAACGCCCCGTCAGATAGGTGGAGATCTCGCTGGACATCAGCTTGGAATTGGAACCGGTCACATAAATGTCGGTATTGGCATCCTCCAATAGACTGTTGACAGCCTTTTCCCAGCCGTTCACCTCCTGCACTTCGTCCAGCAGAAGATAGTAGCGTTCGCTGTCGGTCATTTTCTCCTTGATGTTCTGGTACATCTGCTTGGCGGTCATGCCCTCGTCCAGTTCCTCCGAGGTATAGCGCAGATGGATCACATGGTCTGCTACAATGCCGCTGCCGAGCAGGTCGTCTTTCAGCATATCCAAAATGGTGGATTTTCCGCAGCGGCGGATTCCGGCAAGAATCTTTACCAGCGGAACATCCCGATAGGTTTTCAGCATATCCAAATAGTAGGGTCTAACGATCATGGTATCGCCTCCTTGCTATTAGTATAGCCTAAAGCGCTGTTTCGGTCAATGGTTTTTGCTGAAAATTCAGAAAAACTTTTTACATAGAACATTTTTTTCGACTCACTTTGCATTTTTGATAACAGAAAAGCGGCGCAGAGTTCTCTGCATCGCTTTCGTCGTACTTATATCGCTTCGATTTTTTGCATCAAAACACAGATACTAAAAATAACCATTCCTGCATAACATCATAAATGGTGCAACATATGTAAAAGAGGCAGCGAAGGGACCGTCCCTTTTACATATCGAAGCGAGGCTGGATATCCGCTACTGTCTAAATATTGTAGTTTGCTATTCGGTGTTAAAAACGAGCTCATGTGATTATGCACTTTCGCGGCATCCAAACAAACGGTCGCCGGATTTAATCCAGCTGATGATGTTTTCGACCGATGTACTGTAAACGTCAAACTGCGCCATCTTCATCGTCCTCCTGTTATTCTACGCCGAGTGCTTTGAATACCGCATCCTCCGCGCTGCTGTATGGAATCAACTGGAAAGCGCCCATCAGATCCGCAGGAACCGCCGCAAAATCAATCATGGATACGGACGGAATCAACACCTTCTTCGCGCCGCTGTCCAGACAGCATTGCAGCGTGTTGGCCAGCTCGTCCACCTTCATCATTGTGCCGCTGATGCTGATTTCGCCCAACACGGCGAGGCTGCCCAGCGTAGGTCTGCCCAGGGCGATGGAGCAAAGCGCAATCAGGCTGGGCAGAGCCAGCTTGCCGGTCATGCCGATGCCCTGCAAATCCTGATAGTTGATGATGTAGTCCTTCGTCGTTGTGCTGATAGAACCGCTGATTCTGTTTCCATTGGCTTTCAGGAAATTAAACGCTGTGCTGCTGCTCTCGCGGGCATCTCGATCGGTGGCAATACCAGTACGATCAAACTTGCCGTTGCCGGGCAGCATTTGACTCTCCAGACGGAATACACCGATCATACCGGATTTGCCACGGCTCACGGTATATACCTGACCTGGGTTGCATAGACCTTCTGGGATTAGCTTGCCACCACCCTGTTCAGGTACGGACACATAATGCTCCTCAAAGGTATCGTTGTCGATGTAGCTGAAATTCACATCATAGAATTCCATGCCACCCAGCTTTTTCAGCTGCTCTTTCACGCGGCGACGCATTTCCAAGGCGATTTCCAGAATCTCCAATAATTTCTCTTTGGTGAACTCACCGTTCGGATAGACCAGCTTCAGTAGGCCATCAACGGTACGGCGTACAGCAACGGTATCGCGATAATTCAGATTCTTTCCCAACCGAAACCAATGATCCAGCGCGTCGCCGTACTGTTCTTTCCGCAGTTCCCGGATAAATTCAGCCAGATAGTCCGTAATGAATCCGTAGTCGTCTGTGAAGTGCTCCGGGCGGAACTTCGGAATCTCCCAGCCGGGCAGGTAGCAATGGATACGGTCAAGGAAAGCGGTATCCATGCCCATTTCTGGAGGAAACGGGTCAAAGAGGCTACTGGTTTTGAGCAGCACGTCCACACTCTGGTTGATGTTGCCCACGAACACCATGGAGGCAGAGGCGGCCTTTTCCTCCTTGCCACGGGCAAAGGAACCGGATGCCATATAGTCCTTCATGATCTGGATTCCGTCTTTGTCCTTGAAATTGATTCCAGCTACTTCATCAAAAGCTACGCAATCCCAGAGCCCCACGAGTCCGACCGTTTTCCGCGCCATGTTGTAGAACAGATTAGCCACCGTAGTTTGACCACCTGACACCAGGATACTGTTCGGAGAGATTTCCTTGAACAGATGGCTCTTACCAGTGGAACGGGGACCGAGTTCACACAGGTTGAAATTATTTTCCACCAGCGGCACCATGCGCAGAATCAGTAGCCACTTTTCACGCATGGTCAGCGTGTCCGGCTCCATGCCGATAGAACGAAGAAGCACGTCCATCCATTCTTCCTTTGTGAACGCTCTTCTGCCTGCTTTGAGGTCGTCGATGTCGATATGCGGCATTTGGATAGGTGTCAGCTTCCTAATTTGGATGGGGCAACCGTTCTTTTTGTCTTCTTCGACGTATTCGTAATCCAGCTGCACGATGCACCAGATGCCGCCGCAGAGCAGCCGATCATATTTCTCTGGATATTCGTCCTCAATGGGAATCTTCGTCAGACCCAGATTGGAGAACTGCGCAAAGTACCTGTTCTTCTGGATATCCAGCTGTACGGTGATCATGTCGATGACCGTGTGGCTTCCGCGCTTCCGCAGCTGTGACAAAACCTTCTGGTTTTCATCTGGACGCACGAAGTTATCAGCCAGAATGCGTTTGACCTGCTGCACTCCGGATTCGATGATGGCATCATCGTCAGAGGAGCAATATTGGCCCAGGAGAAACTCAAGGACATAGGTGGGTACATTCGCACCTTCCTTGATTTTCTTGGTCAAGTCTTTTCGGACAATCTTTCCATCAAAATGTTCACGGAGTTTCTGCTTGATTGCCTGACGGCTACCCGGCTCATAAACGAACGCTTCCATCGTTGTCCTCCCACCACTCGTCCTTTTTGTAGCAGTCTTCGCGCTTTTGCTTCAATAACTCTTCTGTAAGTGGATAATACCCAATAGCATGCTAATGACGGAGTTCTGCTGACAATAAGGGCATAAATGTTCCAGCGCTTTGTGAATATCAGTAATCCACTCTTTGATGTTTCGCACATAAATGTCTTTAGGCAGTGAACTTTGATTGCCAGGGGCATTGACAACCATTTTGATAAGTATCTCTGCTATAACATTTACCCTTTTTCCATTTGATTTATCGTTGCTCTGTTTAGCTGAAGAAGTCGAATTCATCCAGCGCAAACGCGATGTCAATTTGAAATTCCTCGCGGGATACGATCATCCCGTTTTCATCGGCGATGATGAGGAAGTATTGCTCGGTATTGCTGTATTTCAGCTGCTTTAAATTAAAGCTGCAGCGGGAAGTGCGCTCCTGACCGTTTTCGCTGGTCTTGTCGGCAATAAGCATCACGGTATCACTGACCAACTTTCCGGTGCTGTCCGTAAAGTACAGTTGGTAGGTTGCCTTCTCACGGTTGTAGCTTATCGGCTCCTTTTGATAGAAGCTCAGGGAGAAAATCATATTGGTGATCTTCCGGTTAGCGGAGAGCAGGGCAATCTCTACCGGCTTTGTATCATACTTGCTGCGGTTCTTCCGATATTCACTCGATTGATTCCGCAGAAAGTGATACTCGATAACAGGTACGACCATCTCCTGCAGACTGATACCACCATGTACAAAGTTGAGTCCACCGCCCTTCTTCTTGATGCGAATGTTCTCCCTGGGAGCGAAGGCGTCATACGGCGTTTCACCGCCAAGGAACTGGACAGGCAGCAGATACTGCGGCTGTGCTCCTCGCTGCATAATGGCATAGCGGCGGTCAATTTCTACATCCTGGTCAGACTCAGTTGTCTTGTCCACCTTGTCATCTTCGGTCAGTGGGCTGTAGGTATACAGGAAACCGTGATCGGAGGTGATTAGGATATACGCGCCGCCCCACTCGTTGGCGATGATGCGCACCATGTTCTTCAACTCTTCGATGGTTTCCGCGCAGGCGCCAAAAACATCTTTCTCGTCATGACCAGCAGCATCAATGGTGTCATGGTAGATGTACACGACATTCATACCCTTGATGAGGCCTTGGCGCTCCGCACGTTTCATGCCGATAATATTCTTGTAGGATAGGGCCACACTATGAGCGTCCGCACCTTTCAGTAGCTTATCCCGGTTGCTCATTTCGGTAGATTGCCCATCCGCCAGCACGACCAGCCGGTCAACTTTGCCGGTTTTCAGTTCGACGGACAATTTCTTGTGCGGAAGCAGTGCTGCCATACCGTACTTCGTAACGGTGGGGAAAATGCCCTGCACGCCGGTCAGACTGACTTTGGCCTGCGTCTCGCGCTGCAGCTGCTCAGATAGGGACGCAGCGACCTCAAAGCGCATGGCATCAGAGATAATGACATAGACCTTGGCATCGGAAGAAGCTACCTTGGACTGGTAGAACTCTGTTTGCTGAGGTACATCCAGAATCCGACCATACTCGCGCAGGTTGTCCGCACAGGCATCCGACCAGTTGGTACCCAGTTGTCCCAGAAACCAGTTGATGTACAGCCCTTCCACATGGTCTTTAACCAGACTGAAACGGTCGGTTAATTCCATGTGATAGCTCTTGAGACTGTCGGCATACCTCATATGGAACTGCCGATAATAGGTGTCCATGTGGTAGTATTCCTTTGTGTATTCCTGCCAAATCTTATGCGGCTCCACAGTATGGAAGCCGGAAGCATGCTCTTTGAAGAACATCTGCATCAAGGCAACCAGCAAAATGCCTTCATAATAATTCATCACAGCGTCGTACCATACGCAAGTGCGACGCTTTTCTACTGTTCGTGCAATCAAGTCTACGTCGATGCTATGATTGCCGATGTCGGTCATCAGCTTGACCAGAATCACCTCATTGACGCAGGGGAACATCTCGGTTTCCAGCAGATCGACTACCTGCAGCTTCATGAATCGCTGCGGCAGCTTCAGCTCGGATTCCACATACTCAGCAATTGAATAGAAGTCCTTAGAATTTGCACTGTGAATCCAGTCGGAAACAAAGTCAAAGCAATAGGCCTGATGAGGTGTAGAAATCAGTGATTCCAATCCAGAGAAAGCATCCTGCCGCATCGTGCGAGTGGCAGCAGCGAGGAGCAAGTGCTCCGCCAAGTGGCGCAGATCGGCATCATCATCTTTGTAGCCAGTTCCCTGGTCAACCATGCTCCAGAATGCGCTGGTTATATCGTAGCTGACAAACTCTTGCCAGATGGCGTTATTCTCCATATCCAGCCCAGCTTGCAGAACGGTCTTTATGATCTGATTGGGTTTGGCGTCCTTGATGCCAGCCAGTGCGGTCATGATCGCCATCTGCAATTGTGCCGGTTTGGCAGGCATGGTGCCTTGTGCAGTAATCTTATTCCTGCGCCCCTGCGCCTTGAAGAACTTCCGGTACTGTTTGAAAGCTTTCCGCAGAGCCGGCGTCTCCGGTATCTGCATCTCATCCATCCAGATGGAGATCTGATCCGCGCGGAATTCTTCGCTGTAAAGCTCCACGTCAAGCAGCCAATTATCTTCCTCTGTATCATAGGACAGAGGGCAATAGACCAGGTAATTGCTGGTTGGATCATCCACTGCTAACAGCTTCTTGGCATAGAAGTTATTGGAGCCGGTCAAGCGTAGGATTTTGGCATTCAAAAGTGCAAGTCCGTCAATCTGGTCCTCGAACTCCCGATCCTCGTCATACCAGACGACGATCCTGCGCTTATAGAATTCCGGCAAGGGAGCCGCAAACTTGCGATTCAGGTCTTGAATGATTTGCGATGAATCCATAACTGTGTCTCCTTGATTTCATCATACCATTTATTGCTTTAGGCTCCTGTCGTCAAGCCAATCCTGATAAAATGGAAAGTTTTGAATATCTGTCTCATGCGCCTTTATTCGTTGCAGAATTGCTTGTTGTTGTTTTTCACTTACCGAGGATTGCATTTCACAAGAGTATTCAAGCATTCTTTTGATCTCTTGCACCATTATAGATTTAACTTTTTGTTTCTTAGCTTCGATCAATCCTGTTCCATTAACAATTTTTGTGTTTTCCCAAATTTCGTTTTCATCACGCTTAATAAATGTAACTACAATGATACCCATCATATTGGTGAAAACAAATATCGAAGAATCGTCGTTTGCAGCAACCGTATAAGAAGTTATTGAGCGGTGCATTATTACATTCGGAGTATTCGCTGCCTCGCCAGTAAGTGTTGAGCTGACAGCCACATCAAAGAAGAAAAGATGGTTCTCAACTTGTTGAGGTGCAGGAGCTCTTCCCAGAAGAAACTGACGTAATGAATCGATAGCAGCATTCATTTCCAATCGCGCTGAAGAAGGATAGTTCTCGTCCTGTGCATCGAGATATAAGGAGCGCCAGGAAAGGGATGTCATGAAATAGAACAGTCTTTCATTGTAATTGAAAGTGACTGCCTTATTTTTTTTGTACGGATAGAAAACTGTATCAGCAAAGTATTTTTCCCGAGAGCTGAACAGTTCTTCACAATCAGCGCATAGCAATTGGTGCTTTTCCCCATCTTCCACGGTGCGATTAGGTGCTTCAAGGTTGCGAATCTTTCCAGCTGCTGTTTCTTTCAGATACCTTATTACAAACTTGGGAACAATATGGCTATCCCGCAGAGGACCCAGTTTACCGCACAATGCACAAGTTGCCATTCCTATTCCTCCCATCAGATTTACTTTATCGTTGCCAGCACGTCCGCAAACTTGGCATAGTTCACCTTCACGCCATCGTCCAAATCAATGGCAATCATCTGGTCTGCAAGATGGTGAATCTTTTCTTCGTACAGTCGCAGTTCTTCTGCCTGAGCCTGCAGCACAGTGAGGCGCTTGGTCAGCTTCACACGCTCTGAAGTAGATGCTCCGTTGATGCGCTGCTCCACGTCGGCAATGGCGGTGCGGTACCGGCTCTGCATCTCGTGCACATAGTCCGTGCGGACGCGGGCGATGGTGTCCGGCTGGTAGCGGTGCATGTAGACCAGCGCCTTGAAGCCGTTCTTCTTGCCGCTGTCGAACAGCCAGTAAATAGGGCGCTTCTGATAGACCTTCAGATGGTCTTTGTAGAAGTCGTTCAGAAAGTAATTCCGGATGACCTCGCGGGGGGAGCCTTTGCCGCCCAGCGCGTCGGAAATGAACCGCAGGTTTTCTTCCAGTGTGTCCGCGCCGTAGACGGTCTTGAGCCAGTTGACGAACATGGTCACGATGTCGTCGGCAAAATACTCGTCATCGGTGATGGGCAGAATGCCGTCCTTGTCCGCGGGGTAGGTGACGTACTGGCTGGCATCCCACGCGCCGCCGGCGAACGCCAAGCCAGGCTTGTCCAGCGAATAGCGCCCCACCATGCAGCCCACGGCGTAGGAAATCAGGCTGCGGATGTCGCGGCTGAGGTCTGCCTTGCGCACGGTCACGTCCTTGTCGTCCACGTCGGGGGTCAGCTCGTCCTGCAAGCCGTAGATGTCGATGAAAATGCGGTTCAGCTCTTCCTCGTTGGCTTTGAGTTCCTCAAATCGCTTATTGCATTCGCCCTGCCATAACAGGTAGCACAACTCCAGCGGGCAGGATACGGGCATACGCCTGCCGTAGTAATATTGAATCGTCGCGCCGATTGATGTCGCGTCCCCCAGACAGCGGCTCCAGCGAATGAGCGGATGCTCCTTGAAGTCCCAAGAGGTTTCGAAGGAGTCCCAATCAGTTTTACAAAGTAGAATGCATTTATCAACAATTGACTCAATTCTATCTGAATCATTGATGTCAAAGACGGGAAGCTTTGCAACATCACTTTGCGAAAAGTGTATAGTAGGGCACAGTGCTTTTAAAAAAGATAAAGCGACTACCGAGTTTAGTAAGCCAAGAACTTGAATCATTTGCTGATGCGTTTCAAAGAAAAGAGTTGGACCAACGTGATCAAAGATAAACCGATCATCATAATACCTTGCAGAAAAGATAGCAGATGAAATATCGGAATGTGATACTCCCTCTTTGAAATAGAGATCTGGATTACGGATTACAGCAGATGGGAAGTTTCTCAACTCATGACCATTATTTTCCCAATTGATTATGTATTCTTGATTGCCGTACCATTTTCTATAAGCTCCACCTTTATTCAACAAATACCATTTTTTTGCCTCAAAGATATTATCTCGTTCCAAAGCAATTCTAATAGGATTAACCTCATACCACAAGCGAAGAAAACGCTTGTTATCTGCTGTTGCTAATCCTTGGCGCGGGAAAGCAAACGATCCCAATAGCCGTCCGCGTGCAAAACTACTAACCATCGAAGTAGAAAGCCAATATGCTACTGGGGATCCAGGTATTTTTGCAAATTCCGCCTCTGATTGCTCATAATAATAGCCACATTTATGATTAGAAATAGCTTCCAACGTCTTCTGGCGTTGTACTTCCATGCCACCACGGAAATCTACCAAACGCAAATAGCATCCTTTTTTCTGTATATGGCGGTTCTGGAAAGTAAACGTACATACCGGAACGGTTGCTTCCTCAAAGGCAGAATATTCAAACTGAATCAGTGTTTCAATGGTGCAATTGGTGTACAGGAACTGGCGCAGCTTTTCATAGCTCTGAATGAACATCCACACATAAGGCGTGAAGAAACCGCAATAACCATCGTTCTTTGCCATAGCCGAACAGCGTACCACAAAAGCAGAAAAGAAATCGCTCTTATAATCCGTATAGTTGGCTTTAATGAATTCGCTTAGCTTAGGGTTCATATTGGACGCACCCATATACGGCGGATTCGTCACCACCGCATGGTACTTCTGCGCCAGCGCCTGCCCCTGCGCAATCATCATCAGCAGCTGCGCCTGCGTCGCCTCAACGCCGGATTCGTCAAACGTCACCTGCTGTTCCGGCGTGGTGTCCGACACAAAGCGCGACAACAGCGCCCAGTCGTATTCGCCGGGCTGCAAAATGGAGCCGTACTCCTTCGCGTCAATGAATTCATCCAGCAGCGCGTTCATCTGATTGAGGGCATTGTTCCGTTCAAGGGCACTCAGACCATGCCCCAGATAATTCAAGTGTTTGCGCTCGATGAGATTGCTCTCCTGGATGGCATAAACGTGAGGCTGCACTTCCTTGGTGAAGAAACGGCGGTCATACTGCCGGGCTTTCATCATCACGGCAAAATACGCTAACTGTGCTGCACGGTCATCAATGTCCAGACCCCACAGGTTGTTCTGCACGATGCTGGCAGCTGCTTCACGGGCGGTATAGCCGTAATCCTCGTAAATCCGCACAAGCACATCAAAAAGCACGCAGAGGATGTGCCCCGACCCGGCACAGGGGTCGATGGTCAGAATGTCTTCCGGCTTCAGCGCGGCGTACTGCTTTCTGATTTCTGCCAGCTGTGCCTCTACCGCCGGTTCCTGTTCCGCTTCTTCCAGATAATAATTCCACTTGCCCTCTTTGACGCAGACAGACCCATCCGCATTGTGGTCAGGCAAATACTTATCGCGGGCAGACGGATGCCCTTCCAGCCACAGACGTCCCAAGCTGTTCTCTACCATATAGTGGACAATCCAATCCGGGGTAAAAAGCTGGGTGGCGGCAGGGATGTTCTCCTTGCTAATCTTGATGTTCTTTTTCAGATCGGCGAATACCTTGTCTTTCGGCTCGGTATTATAATACTGGTACAGCCATCCGATGATCTGCACCTGATCTTTCCAGTTTTCCTCCGGAATCAGATTGATCATCTGCTCGATGACACTGCCTTCGCGCAGCAAATAATCCGGCAACAAAAGCTCGGTATAGTCCTCAATCCTCTGGAACATGCCAGGCAAAATGCTATTCAGGGCGTTGCACTGAACAATGAGCAGGTACTTGAAAAGTTCCTCTTCCTGATTGTCAGCCTTCAACTGGTAGACCTTTGTCATGTCCAGACCATCCAGCTCCATGTGAATCGCCTCGGACAGAATCTGCGGACGGAATCTCCCCTCGTCATCCGTAAACACGCGGATATGAGAGGGCAGATACCCATTGACCTCCATGAAACGCAGGGCAGCAAATCGGTTAAACCATGTATAGGCGACTTCTTCCATAACCGGTTCGTAGCCCTTTTCCTCGATACGACGGATCAAGGCCTGCCGTTGCCTTTTCTCGATCACAGAGAGCAGATGACCATTCACACTGTCAGCATTATAGTTATCGCAGTTCTTGTCGGTGATGCCATACATCGCAGCGCGCTTTGTCACGCGGTCGATCAGCTCTCGCCGCGCCCACACCGCATATTTCTTGATAGCATTCTTATCCATACGATTGCTCCTTACTCGATGATGGCGGTTTCATCTATGGGTGACATCTGCAATGTGATTGGGTAAACATCAAGTTTCACATTTATTGTCTTTCCATCAATTGAGAGAATGTGAACATCGCATGTTTTCAGGTTACTTTTATGACAATGATAGCAAAGCGTCTCTGCATCTTGCTGAGAAAATGTGAAAATGATGCTTTTGTTAGGTTCAATACAACGATCTTCCCTTGTTACTTCACACATGTCAATGATGATGCTCTTCTTGCTCCAAAGAGCGAAACGATCTATCAGAAACGTTTTGTCTCCAACATTGATAATCTCCAGACCGTATTCAGAATCGCTGTATTTTGTTCTCTTACTTCTATCAATGAGTTCGCTTTTCGGGGTGTAGTAAAGTCTACAAATCAGGAGCGGCTTTGAAGAGAGCTGCGAACCAATGTTTTCCAGAATTTTCTCAGCAAGATTTGAGGCAATACCAAGTCCAGATTCTATCAGCTTTTCAGTCATCTTGACACACCTTCTTTCATTAGCTCAACTTAATACCATCGCAGCCGTAAAGCATTTGCTTCATGTTGACACGAATCTTCTCCACATAGGCATCGATTTCTTCTTCCGTGGTCAGAGTTTTCGCAGGGAACATGGCCTGACGATGGATGGTCTTGAATGTCTTTTTTGCAGGCTGTTCCTTCACTGTCATGCTGCTACTGGATGCCGAACCGGCCTGCGACAGCGTTTCCTGCTTGGGCGGGTTGACGATGACCTCGATCTTTTCCAGCGTGGTATCCTTATACTGCCACATTGGCGGAATCAAGCCATCGAGCAGTGCAAGTTCCTTGGTTTCTGCAATCTGCTGTTTCTTCTGGGCATAGAAGGTATCCGCTGTACCGGAAATGCTCCGGGCAGTCAGGTTTCCACCTGCGGCCTGATGGATATCTGCCATGCACTGGCGAACGATTTCCAGCAGCTCCGCACGCTTTTCCTCCAGCATGGCGTCATGGCTGGTCTTTACCTTGGGCATCAGCTCGTTGAGTTCAGGAAGACGGCTGTAGTCAAACTTCACATCCGGCTGCACCATAGTAATCAGGCGGATGCGGTTCAGCGCAGCGTCAGCTTCCGGTTCCTTGGCGATATAGTCCAGATCGTGGCGCAGGCCCTCCTCCAATTGAACGGCAGAATCGAATAACGTCACGCGGGACTTGAAGAACTCCTCTACCTGCTGAAGTTTTTGCTTCATGTCGTACAGGTCATCCTCGCGCTGAATGATACGCTTCAGCAGGGCGATGTTGTCGTTCTGTTGGGAGAGAACATCTTTGATCAGCGCAATGGCCTTATCCACATACAACTGGTCCGGATATTTGTGATCTTTGTACAGCTTCTTCAATTCTGCGTAATGATCAAGCTCATCACCAAACTTTTCTTTGACGTGACGAATCAGGCCGTCTTCATCCTCCGGCACATCCATCTCGTCAAAAAAGTCACGCAGGAACTCGCGCACCTCACGGATGTCCTGTACCCGGGGCGTCTGGCGCTTGGAGATAGTCGTCTTTCCGATTTCCGTCTTCTTGCGCAGCATATCTACCAGCTTGGGGTTGTCCGGCTGGATAGTCGCGCCCCCGTACTTTATGGTGACCTTCTGCTGCTGAATGAGCATCGCAACCACAGCGGCGATGTCAATCTCGCGCCAGCCATAGGGCTTGGCTTGGTAGCGCTTCTGTACATCATCCATGGTGGTGTTGCGGTTCATGTTAAACTGCACTTCCAGAAATTCTTCCAGCTTGGCAGCGGCCTCACGGTTATGCTCGGTGCCCGAAAGCATGATTTCTGTGCCATGGAGAATCGTGAAAATGTCTTCGTCGGTCTCTGCAAAACGGGTAATCAGCCCAAGAGCGCTGTAGACGCGGGAAACCAGATATTCCAGCGCTTGGTCGATGACACTGCGAGCGCGGGCCTGCTTGACCTTCAAGTCACGCTTGTTGGTATCCGTCTCAGAGACAGAAACGTTACCAGGACGGATTTCGAGGGATTCACCATCCACATAGAATCGGCCTATTGCAATAGCCTCCGCCAGGAAGGCGGCAGCTTTCAGTTCATAGCTTGCAGCTTCATCCTGCTGATTGCGAATGATGTCCTGCACGGATTTGGGCAGCTGGCTGACGTTGCGTCCTTTCACATACTTGCGAATCTTCATGGCACTTTCCAGAAACTCGTAGTAAGGATTGTCTGCCAGTACGATAATGGCCTTTCCCTTGGAGTCGGTGACCAGACGCATCTCTGTTTTCTCTACCGGATCGGAAGCCGCAGTCAGGACGCGCAGCATCATGCCGCCGGTCAGCACACCGTTAGTCTGTCCGTCTACCACCTGGTCGAAGGTGAAGTCATAACGCCCAAAGCGATATTTCTTGGCAGTGTAAATGTCCGCAAAGATCATCTGAGAGATGCTGCGAATGATGTCAGAGTTGGGCACTGTGGTGTTTTTGATTTCACGTTGGATGTCCTGCTCTTCGTCGGTTAGGAAGTTATAAGTATCGCCGCTACGTCCGATGTAGTTCTGACTGAGCAGGCGATTCAAGCTGCCACGCACCTGTTCGCGCATGGTGATTTTGTCCAGCCGGATGTCGTCCGCCATCAGGATAACGATGTTGTCCAGATTAGCCTTGATGTCATCAATGTAGCGCACCAGGTACAGGAGCTTCAGCACGCTCACGTCCTGTGGCTCAATGCCGTTGCCGTCATCGGCGGCGCGCTGGCAGCGCTCAATCACGCGGCGGATAGAGCTGTCCAGAAAAGTGTGAACTGTATCGTAGAACAGATAGAAGGGAGCCAGTGCGTATTCGTCCCGGTTCTCAATCTTTTGTGCAGCCTCTTGGAAGCCAGAGAGCATGGAACGCTCGCCGCCAGACAGATGTTTACCGGAATTACCGTGTTTGCGGATTTCAGCAAAGACCTTCTGCATCAAAATGAACTGATACGGGACAAAGGGAAAATTTCTGGCGAACTCGCCGGGACCAGTGAAGCCCTTAATGTCCAGCACTGCATCGGTGAAGGAAAACAGATTCCGCAGCACTGAATCGTTGGAGTTGTAAACCTGCTCCAGTTGAGGCACGACCTCTTCCTTTTTTAGCAGGATACGCTTCTGGATGACCTCGTCTGCAGAGGAGGAGGACAGGGATAGGCGAGTCTTAAAGCGAGCCATGATGCGAGAGAACTCATCCTCGCGGGTTCGGATAATCTCGTCCACTGCTTCTTGACCGGTGCAGATTACCCAAACCTTCCCGCCACATACGTTGCCAAGTTGCTCCACCAGTGACTGCAAATTGATTAGAAGGTCAGTATCGCTGCCAACGTACTGGCCAACCTCGTCCACCATAAACAGCAGCCGGAAATCAGAGGGCTTACTGTCCACATACTCTTTGATTTCTGAAACCAGTTGGGCAATGGAAGTTTCAACGTTTTCAGTGCCATTGAACCAGTTGGAGGCCGCGGCTTCGCTCATGCCCAGGACTTCCATGAGGGTAGCAACGATGTCATCTTCAAAGAATGCATAGGCATCGCGCGAGTCAACCCATGCAGCGCCATTATTCTTCTCGAACACACGCCGGAATTCTTCGGTCTTGCCCTTACGATCGATGAATTGCTCCAACTTGGCGACCTTTAGATTCTCACCATAGTAACCAAGGTAGTTATAGAACATCTTGGCGAAGACTCGCAGCACGGCGGTTTTATCCTTGTTGATTGAGCCTTCGATGTCGATATTGAACAGAATGGTGTCTGTATGGTCGGAACGAGTCGCTTGGTCTATCAGCATGAAGGTAGCAGGATCATCCATCAGCTCAGGCTTTTGCCGGAAGCGCTCTACCGTCCGAACACCATTCACTTCACGGTTCTGCAACAGGTAGGACAGCATTTTCAGAAAATGAGATTTACCGCTGCCAAAGAAGCCGGAAATCCAGACACCAATATCAGCGGTCGGAATCTGGAAAGACTCCAGGTAATTGTTGAAGAAGGTGATGATATGCTTCTTCAGTTCCCGCGTAATGACGTACTCGTCCAGTTCCTGCACCAGAATATCGAGTTCGTCCTGGTTGACCTTGACGACACCGTTAATCGGGCGGTCAATGCCTTTTTTGAACATTTCTTGGATTCTCATACGGTGTCTCCTCTTCAAATCACGTTGAACGCCCGGTAGTATGGATTGGGTGTGAGTTTATCAAACAGCTTGATGTAGTGACCGTCGTAGGTGCCGGGGTACATCACCAGCACGGGTACATCGGAGAAATAGGGCTGCATCGCGTCCAGCAGAGCGTGTACCCGAATGAATGGGAACGCTTCACCGACACCAGTAATCAGCAGCACATCTCCCTTCCGGTGCGGCTCATACTGCATCTTGTTCACGAAGGCCATGTTATTGGCCATACGCTTCATTTGATCCAGCAAGAACTGTTTTCCTTTTTTCTCCTCCTGCTGAGCAATTCGGTCTATAATCCGCTTGTCATCACAAATGGAGAGGAATACACGATACAAGTTATATTCGAGCACATGACAGCTCAGGTTCTGATCAGTCACCAGCTTCTCGGTGAAGTGCCGCACTGCCATTTCCATCCTCGAGTCATAGCAAAAAATGCGGATGTTGACCTCGTTGCTGAGTCCTTTACCTTCCAGAAACTCCGGTGTCTGTATCAACGTCCGGAGACTGTCCAGCCGTTCCATTAACTTATTCATGATTCGTGCTTCTCCTTATAACCTTATAAACAGTTGAAAGCAGGCAGCATGTATTCCTGACCGTCAGCACGGATGGCATTTTCCAATAGCGGGCTGATTGAAACAGGGTTCAGCTTGGTTGCCTCGGTGCTGTCCAGATACTCATTGTCCACGAGCAACTTCTGAAGCACCTGTTTCAATTTGGTGATGGTACTCTCGCTCCAGCTGGCTACCCAATCGTCCTGCTCCTGCAGCCGTTGGAAGAATATATTCAGGTCAATCTTGCCAAATGAACTGTCCAGCCTGCGGTACTTTTCGCCGATGACGGTCAGCATAAAGTCATGGACCAAGCGGTACTGGCGCATCATGGCGTAGAGACAAACTTGCCTTGATACGTCGCTGGATTGATCGGCAATGGCCTCTACCAGCGTCTGGTCTTCGAGGGCTTCAAGTCTCCGGAGGCAGGCAAGAGCCATCTTCTTCACGGACTTTTCTGTCGGATATTGAAACAGATTTTCTTTGACGATGCAGTTCACAGCCTCATCATTGCTAAGCCCATCACAGACCAACTTTGCCATGGTTCTAACTTCATAAAACAGAAATTGTTCTCGCGTGATGGCTGCGTTATATGGACTGGCGTCACGCAGAGCGATTTTGTCTTTCTCAAGCATCTATCCTTAGTCTCCTCTGGTGAAAATTACAGCCACCATCCAATTCGGTCATAGTTCCGGCCTTATGAAGACAAGTTCTTAGTCGCCTTATCCATCTCCGGAATTAGCTCCATGATATCGCCGATATCGCAACCGAGAACTTTGCAAATCTTCATCAGCACTTCCATGCTGACTGGTTCGCCTTTTGAAAGCTTTGTTACAGACGCCCAACTAATGCCAGCCATTTCCCGGAGATCCTTTTTCTTCATTCCTTTGTCAATCAGGATTTTCCACAGCTTTTTGTAACAGACTTCCATCTCGTTCCCTCCAGTACGCTGAGCGCGACATCAATGACATCAATATTGAGACTACAAAACGATTATAACATATTGGGGAACAAAGCACAAGGAAAATCTTCATGAATAGGAGAATTTACTTTCATTAAGGCTGAAATTTCTCCGCCATCGTGCGAAAATTTTGAATGTTCATTACTTCGACACAAGAGGAGAGCAGAGATCTTGACAGCTATCAAGATTAATCGAGGTGATATATATAAATATGTGGTAAACTTATGCAGGTCGCATCATCGCAATGTTCCTTTGAACGTTCCGTTACCCACTGCGAAAGCGTGTGCCCTGCAGCGATTTCACGCGATAGCCAGCGGAGATAAGCGCGTTCCCTTTGATTGATACCTGTAATACCATTCAGATAATCATGGACGCAATCATGGCGCAAACGAAGGAGGCTTTTATACAGGGCTGGCAGCGTAGGGCGCGATTATGGCGATTTGTCTGCTCGGTGATAGGACTATTCTTTGGCATATCTTCGCTTTGGCAGCATTGTTCTCGATATCGCCACCGGAGTGTGATGCAATCAGTTTGCTGTAATCCATCCGGCACTGTGCCTTGTGTTTGACATTGCAACATCCCTGCTGCTATTGTGGCTGCAAAGTTACCAGCATCGGCTTCTGGCTTGTCGCTGGGCTGCTCACGCTAATCTATGCAGCAGTGTTCGGACTGCAGACCTACTTTATTTCGGAGCATGGACTCCATTTGGGAACGGATGATTTTCGGTCTGGTGTTCCTCGTGGACGGTGCGCTGCACCTACGCGCGAGGGATAACTAAATGCAAGTGCAAGAGCGCGGCTTAGAGCACCCGTGTGCCTTGCTTGATGCGGCTTTGTCGCGCAGGGAACGTACAGGGTGTATGTTTCCTTGCCAGTTATGAAAAACAAGTTTAGAACTTGCTTTTATAAATAAGATGTGGTATAATAGTGGCATGAAAGAAGTAAGAGCAGAGTACAATCCGTACCCGACGGACTTGACAGATGCACTGCGGAAAGAAATTGAACCACTGTATTCGGGAATACGGAATCGGAAGTGGTGCAAGCGCGAACTGGCAAACGCCGTGCTGTACATTGTAAAGACCGGCTGTCAGTGGCATCAGCTTCCGCATGACTTTCCGTCGTATCAAAGGGGGGTACAGCTTTTTCAGCCGTGGAGCAAAGTCGGGATTATGGGAGAAGCTCCTCGCTTATCTGGTTGAGAAAACTTGTAAAGACGCGGAGGAAAAGTGCCGAACCGCACTATGCGTTAATTGATTCGCAAAGCGTAAAATTGTTGCGGACAATGAAGAGTGCGGCATCGACGGAGGAACAGCATGACGCAAGCGTCATGCCATCGTAGACACAATGGGCAACTTGCTGAGCATCTTGGCTCCTATGATCGACATACACGGAACAAAATCCGGCATTCTGGTCGCGAAGAAGGCTTGCGAGAAGTATTCGTCAATCCAAGTATTTTGCGCCGATGCAGGTTATCACGGCACGTTCATCGGCGAAGTACAGCAGCGGCTCCAGCGCCGGGTGGACATTTCCGAGAAAATCAAACCTCATGAGGGGGAAAAACTTCCGTGGCGCTGGATTGTCGAACGCACCCTTGGCTGGATGAATGCTGTGCGCCACATTGCAAAGGAGTTTGAAATTTCGGTTTCCATTGAGGAAGCATGAGCCGCATTGCGTGCGCTGCTGTGCTGCCTTGTCACTTATGAAGACAGACTTTTAAACGCACATTGTATAACGAAGGAGGAGTAATCACATGAAATTATTTGTCTACAAAGGATTTCCTACTGATTTTTTGGCTGCTCTTACCGTTTTGCCATTAGTTGATTCTAAAATAGCCTCCAAAAAGAATGTACTACTTTTTGACAATAAGGTTCGTCGTGCTTTGGATCGAGCCCTTCTTAATATGGAGGATGATGAGGAGTTTTGGATCACATACGAAGAATATGCTTTGTTGAAGGAACGTGTTGAACTGGCAGTCAAAGACTATGGCTTGGAAGTTGTTATTTACATAAACAACCTGTACCCCGAATACTATCCTATCGAATTTGATCTTAATGAAGAACTGATAGAAGAAATCCGGAAGAATTTAGATCTCGAAACGGCTGCAGAGCAAACAATCGCGTGCAAAAATTTCCTCTCTGTATATAATTCTCTTGAGTGCATTGATGGAGAACTGTTTGCCAGCTTTTATAACTATGAGTTAGAAAAAGGGCTAAAGGTAACAGTTAGCCCATACTATCCGGCTGCATTTTCACAGGATTCTATTGATGTGGTAGATCTTCATGTCCATATTGCCAACGATATTTCTCTTTTTTTAAAGGAACTGATGCGAATCAAGCGTACGCAGCCTCATTGCATCAGTTACAGCATCACAAACGGATTACTTTCAGAGCGCAATTTATCCTCACTTCGGGCATATTGTCAGTATAATGGCATCTCGATTTGTGAAAGACCGATGCTTGCTGAACAGTCTGTAGTCCCGGAAGAAGAACTTATCAGGATTGCACAAAACATTATCAAAATTCCCAATTTTGGATCTTTCAGGAAGCTGCGATTTTACAAAAATCCAGACATCAACAATGATGTTATCGAGATCAGTCAGGCAAAAATTATCAGCGACATTATTGCACAAGCAGAAAATGCCTATATGGAGCCGCACAATTATAGGGATATTTTTATTACCGCTTCAACTGGCGCTGGCAAATCGGTTATGTTCCAAATTCCAGCGATTTATCTGGCAAAAAAGTACAAGAAATTAACCATCATTATTGAGCCGGTTAAGGCACTTATGCAGGATCAGAAAGAGCAACTGAATGCCAGGGGATTTCATCGTGTAGAGACCTTCAACTCTGATCTTATTTCGCAGGCAGAGAAAGAAGAAGTGCTCAAGCGCGTAAAGGGCGGCGAAACGGATTTATTGTACCTCAGTCCAGAGACACTACTGTCATATTCTATGGAAACATTGATAGGAGATCGTGAAATCGGATTAATCATTGTTGATGAAGCGCATATCGTCACAACCTGGGGTGTCGGTTTTAGACCTGACTATTGGTACCTGGGTAGTTATATTAATCGACTGCGCAATCAAATCCAAACGAAATGGAATAAAAATAAAAAAGTAGCTCATTTCCCGATTTGCGCGTTTACCGCAACTGCTGTAAATGGCGGTCTTGACGACTCTGTGAGCGAAACGATTATTAGCCTTTATATGGAAAACCCAATTAAATATATAGGCTATGTCAAACGCGACAATATTCGATTTAACATCTCGGTAAGAGCAGCTAACAAGTTAGCAAATCCTGTATATGAGGAGCGGAAGGCTGTCGATCTAATCACACGAATCAACGAGTGGATTACGTCGAACACCAAGACAATTGTTTATTTTCCCTACGCATCCTATGCCGGTGATGCTTTACGCGGTGTTAAAAGTTTTGCCGGTAAAACTTTTAATCGTGATAAGGTGGCTCTTTATACAGGGCGAAATCTTGAGGAGGTTAGCACAGCAGTGCTGGCCGAGAGAAAACGAAAAGCGTTTGACGAGTTCAGGAGTGGAGAAAAGCCTGTTATGTTGGCCACAAAGGCTTTTGGTATGGGCGTGGATATCAATAATATTGTTAATGTATATCACTATGCTGTTACCGGAAATCTCTGTGACTATGTACAAGAAATTGGACGAGTTGCAAGAAAGCCCAGCATGATTGGCTATGCAATTGCTGATTATTACGATAATGACATTGGTTTTATGCAGCGATTGTTTGGTATGTCGCAAATCAAACAGTATCAGATCAATCTTGTTTTATCAGGAATTTACAACGCCTTTAAAAATAAAAGGGAAAGTCGTAGCTTTTTGATTTCCCCTGAGTCATTCACATATATCTTTGCAGGAAAGAATGAGCGCGACAGCGAGGATAAGCAAATTAATAAGCAAATTAATAAGTTAAAGACCTGCTTGCTGATGCTCGAAAAGGATCTGTACGATAAATATAATTTCAAGGTTCTTGTTTCCAGACCACAAGGTATTTTTACAAAAGCGTATGTCGTCATTCGTAAGGAATGCGAAAAACACGTTCTTAATTCGCAGTATGGAAAATACTTTTCTTTCGTTGCCCCGGGGAGAGTACGAGAACAACAATCTAATAGCAATGAAACTATATCGGATGCTGGCGATGTTTTTTTCTTGGACCTGAAAGCCGTATGGGAGGATCACTATCCCAATCTATCGTTCCCACAGTTCAAGTATTGGTATTTTAATAAAAACTCAAATTCAAAAGACAAAATAGAAATTATGCCCAGCATTTGTGATGAATTTAGTGTGCGGCAGAAAGTATCGGTAGAAACAAAGGGGGAGCTCTTGCTTTGCGATGTTCGTGCCAAAATTTTAGAGGATTTTGAGTATATTGCTGATACCTTGTATGGCACATTTAAGCAAACGTTTTTCACGCTGGAAGAATTCGCGAAAGAGATCAGCCCGAAATATGGAGCCACAAAGGCGCGAATCATAGCGAATTCGATTTTTCATTTAGTAGATCCAGAGAGCAGATGCGTAAAATACCGTGCTTATAATGATCACGCCATGTCACAATATACTTTGTCGAATGGAACATTCAAGGAAATGCTTAATCGCTCAATAACAAGATCACAGTTAATAAAAAATCTTGACGGCAACAATAACACCTCACTATCTAAGTTTATGCCCCTATCTCCTGAGGGTAAAGACGCCACTGCATTGAAATTGCTTTCTATTTTTGATTATGCGACTTATGAAGTAGTGGGTGGTGAGCAGCCTGAAATCTTCATTCGTTTGAATGATCCCGAAAAAATTCGTCGTATAGTCTATGGCGAAATAAAGTATTCCAACGGCTACGTCACAAAAGCCAAGCAAAAGCATGAACGTGAAGTGAAGATTTTGAGAAAGTTTTTTACTGATCCGTTTGATGATGGAGCACGTTGGGATTATGTGGAACGATACTTCCTTGGTGATGATGTTTTGCGTGAAGTGGAATCCATTGCCGAGGAAAAAGTGAACTTCAGCAGGTTTGTGGATAAGGAAAAATCATATCCCATTAACAACGTTGATTCGTGGGACAGAATTGCATTCCTTTTTGACGAAAACGTTCAGTCAATCATTGACGATTTTGCGGAATTGGGTATTCCACTACCAAATTATTTGGCTACAGCGGTAAAGCACAACCTGTTGGACGGAGAGATCGTCATGTCGTGGCCAGACAAAAATGTCATTGTTTTCTCTGAAACAATCAGCGAAAAAGATGCCGCTATCTGTACTAAAAAGGGATGGCATCCGTTTGAACTGCTTGCTATGGAACCGGAAAAGCTGAAAGAGGCAATCGGATAATGGTCAATATGTATCCTCGTATACGAGAAAAAGTCAACGCTCCTACAGCCGAACAGCTTGTCTATGGCGAACTGAAGAATTTTTAAATGATTATACTCCGCCCCCATTGCGGCAGTGGGACACGCTATCTCATGGGAATCTTGCGCTCCGCCTGTAATTCCGCATAGTCCAGATAAAGGGAGACAATGCGCTCCAGATAGTGCATTTCCTGTTCGCTCAAATAGTTCTTGGCTACCGTCACGTCTGTTTTCAGAATCTTGCCATCCGGCGCATTCTCCCATGTGGTCAATCCCATATGCTCCTTGTTGGCATCCGCGCGCTCCACGATGAGCTCCGCAGCCGTGTGTCTGTGGACGACAAAGTGCATCTTATTCTGCACTGTCTGAAAGAACAGGCGTGTCGTCTTGGCGTCCTTATCGTAATCAAACGCCGTTGCGTACAGGTCTGTGACCTTCTGATAGAACTTTCGCTCACTCAGCCGTATTTCCCGAATCTGCTCAAGCTGGCGCTCGAAGTATTCGTCCGTGAACATATGCCCCTTTTTCAGGCGTTCCACGTCCATTGTCCATCCCTGAATGGTATGGTCTTTCACGATTTGACCTGCCCATTTGCGGAACTGCACGGCACGTTGATTATTGACCTTGAAGCCGACGGCAATGATGGCTTGCAAGTTATAGTGCTTGGTGTTGTAGCTTTTTCCATCCGCGGCAGTTATTAAGTATTTCTTAATAACTGATTCCTCGCGCAGCTCACCATCCTCGAAGACTTTCTTCAAGTGCTGATTGATTGCTGCTACGGACACGTCATACAATGTCGCCATCATCTTCTGCGTTAACCAGATATTCTCATTCTCGTAGCGCATCTCGAAGCTGACATCGCTCTCGCCAGTGGCGGCGACAAAGGTCAGATATTCCGCGGCAGAGCTGCGCAGGGCAAGCTCCTTTTCGCTCTTTCTTGCAGGCACAATAATAGCCTCCTTGCCCTGTTTTTGCGGAGTTGGGAGATTAGAGCGGCGCGAAGGCGCAGATTGCGGGCATAATGGAAATAAAGTACCAGCAAGCAGTGATGCTGCGCGAAAATGGACAATATGAAGAAGCCATTGCCACGTTTTTGCAATTGGGCGGAAATCCTGACAATAACCGTTGACAATAGCAGGAATCAATGTTATAGTGATTGACGTACAAGCAACGTGCGCCGAGTTGTGCGGAAGCAAATCGCAATCCGACGCAGCGGATAATCTGTTTCATACCTGCAACAATATCGGAGAGAAGCTGTGCTTCTTGCGCAAAGCAGACATGAAACTGCTTTGGGAAAGGAATGGATGAGTGTGAAAATCAGCCAATTGCATCTGTCTGATTTTATGCTGTTTCAGCAAGCCGATTTTCAGTGGTCGCCGGGAATCAATGTGATCTGCGGCACAAACAGCACGGGCAAAACGGCGCTGATAAAGCTGATGTACAGCCTGCATAAGTCCTATGAACAGTGGAACTCCACAGAGACAAAGGAAGCAGCAGTGAACAGGTTTTCCGAAAAGCTGTGCGGCGTATTTCGCCCGGACAACGGGAAAGTGGGCAGACTCGTGCGGCGAAAGCAGGGCAATGCCCAAATGACAGCCTCGATGGGCTATGAAAATGGCACGAGCATTGATGTGAATTTCGGAAATCGAGCAAGCAAAATTGCCACGCTTATCTTGCCGAAGATGGAGCATACGGCATCGCCTGACCATACGGCGGTGTATTTTCCGCCGAAGGAAATCATTTCGGCGACGGAGAATTTCACGTCGCTGTATGAGGAATACCATATTGCGTTTGAGGAAACATATTATGACCTTGCAAAGCTGCTGGATCGTCCGTTGAAGCGCGGGAAAAATTCCGATGAGCAGAATCAGGTGTTAGCCAGTTTGGATGAAATTCTCCACGGGACAACGGTGCAGCATGATAAAAAATTTTATCTCAATGCAGAAAATGGCGGGGAATTTGAAATGGGGCTTGTTTCCGAAGGCTATCGCAAATTGGCGACTATTACCTATCTCATTCGGAATGGCTGCCTGAATGCCAATTCGGTGCTGTTCTGGGATGAGCCGGAGACGAACATGAATCCCGGCATGATTCGCCCGCTGGTGGATGCTATGATGCAGCTTGCAAAACTCAAGGTGCAGATTTTCATCACAACGCATGATTATTTTCTCCAGCAGTATCTGAACATGTATATGGCATTTCCGGAATCCAATACCGACCAGATCGACATCCGTTTCTTCTCCCTTTTCTTTGAGGATGGCACAATAAAGGCGGAAATGGCGGATACCATCAGCGAACTTCAGCACAACAGCATCATGGAAGAATTTGATGCGATATACAACAGAGAGCAGGGATTCATCTATGATCGTATCAGAGAGTGATATCGAATTTACGTTCGGCGAGCAATATGGCAATTTGGTGCTGAAGTATGATGATACGCCGTATTATACCGAGCGGTTCAACGCACAGCCCGGCGCGAAAGCTGTGGATTTTATTGCGGTATCGGACAAGCACTATGTGCTGATTGAGGTGAAAAACTGCATTGGTGATGAGTCGGGCAACCGCTGGCGGATTGCTCCGAATAATCAGAAGCGCGACACGGCGGGCGCTGATGGACGCGACGTATCCACAAGAGACAGCCTTGATATTGAAGTTGCCCAGAAAACGGCGATTACGCTGGCGGGCATGGTGGGTGCATTCAGCAATCCAATGCCTGCGACGAAGCATGCATCGTGTGATGCGTTCGCACGAGCATTATGCAGTCAAGAGATTGCAAACGGTCAGCGAAAAATCGTGGTGGTACTGGTGCTTGACGGGAAGTTTGCCTGTGCGAGCCGCGATGAGCATACCATCAGACGACGGCTGCGGGAGGAACTTGAGAAGAAAATCAAGTGGCTTTCTGCAACGGTGCTTGTGACCACTTCTGATGAGCTGGAGCAAATGGGGCTGCACATTACGGCATCAAGAAACAGCAGATGAGCAATTGATGAAAACTGCATACTTTCTCACGGCGACTTTCCCCCGGAAGCCGCCGCATTTTTTCGCATCCGGGCATAACACTATTTCCAAATTCACCTGCACATCTGCTCGTGTCTTGGCGCATTCTCATTTGAAACCTGGAAACGCGCGAAGAGGAAATCCGTAAAGCCGAGGCGGAAGCGGCATTCGAGCGTAAGCGAAATTGTATACAACCAAGCAAGCCCACTGACCGCCTGTACAAATCACAGGCAGCCGATGGGCTTGCTTTTTTGCATTATTTCGCTTGATACACCATTTCCGCCTGCTTCTGCGCAATCAGGCACAGTTCCGCCGCCTAGAAGGCGCACGCCTGCGTCATCGCGTTTTCCGTGCAGTTCAGGCTGTCCAGAATCAAATCGCCGAAGAACGGGTAGCCCGTCACCCCGGTCGCGTTGATGTACTGTTCGCCTTGGTCGTTGACGAGGAACACATGGTTGCCGCCGTCGCGCTCCGTGCCAACGTCCCCTCCCCATCCTTGCGGATTTCGATGTCCCTTTTCGTTCCGATGATGTTGCGCCCGTCGCCCCACCTCCGCAAGCCGTCCGGCGTGAACCAGTCCACACGGAAATAGAACGTCGTTTCGTTTGCACTGTTGATGGCGCAGTCGCCGAAATCATCGAGTTCCGGATACTGCGGGTGCGCGTAGTTGGCAATGCGGCTGCGGGAGACTGTGCCGTCCTCAGCGCCCACGTAGTACAGATACTGTCATGTCTGTTTTCAGAATCTTGCCATCCGGCACATTCTCCCATGTGGTCAGTCCCATACTGACCTTGAAGCCGACGGCAATAATGGCTTGTAGGTTATAGTGCTTGGTGTTGTAGCTTTTTTCCATCCGTGGCAGTTATTAAGTATTTCTTAATAACTGATTCCTCGCGCAGCTCACCCTCCTCGAAGACTTTCTTCAAGTGCTGATTGATTGCTGCTACGGACACGTCATACAATTTCGCCATCATCTTCTGCGTCAACCAGATATTTTCATTCTCGTAGCGCATCTCGAAGCTGACGTCGCTCTCGCCAGTGGCGGCGACAAAGGTCAGATATTCCGCGGCAGAGCTGCGAAGGGCAAGCTCCTTTTCGCTCTTTCTTGCAAGCACAGCAATAGCTTCCTTGCCCTGTTTTCCATGATGATTATATCATGTGCTGCCTAATTTTTCAACAGGCTATCTGCCTCGCTACATCGATTGTCCGATTTTCCAATGGATAATCGCTGGATTTGTCCGTTTTTCCATAGCAGCGATTACTACACGAACAAAACAGCAGCAGGAACTCCCCTGTCCCTGCCGCCGTTTCTCTCTTCACTTATCCCATGATTTCCTCGCGCACAACCTCCTCTACCCTGCCGCAAATCATCTCCATCCTCCGCACCCACTCCATCTGTTCATTTTCCTTCATCTCCTCATTCACGCCTTCCGCCTCAACCATCTCCCGAACAAGCACTGCTACCCGCTCCTCGCACTCCTTCTGCACGGATTCCAGCACTGCCGCCAGCTCGTCCGCCCAAATTAACCTAACATACTCGTGCGGATGCTTCTCCTGCAAATAGCGCTCATACAGGGATGCCCACTTGCCATTGTGCGACCTATCCGCCAGCATACAGGTAGGAAATAGTAGTCGCCCACGAGAGTGTAGTGAATGCCGTTCTCCATGATTTCGTCAGGCAGTTCGTTTGTCGTCGTCGTTTTCATTGAAAAAAACCTCCTGTGCTTATTGTCGCCTTGACATTGAACCGCATACACAGCACAGGGGCTAAAATTGTTCCGTTCATGTTGACGGGGTTATTTCGGGGTTATTAGGCACTTGTGAAAGTGCCGCAAAGCCTTGTGGCGCAAGGGTTTGCGGATCGTCGAATGCTTTTCATGGGGTTCAGGAGGCCGGAAGTTCGAACCTCCTCACCCAGACATCGAAGCGATTGAAAAATCGCTTCTTTTTTGTGTTTTATGGGCAATTTACTTCCCAATATCTGTATGGTTCGACTTTACTGGCGCTGAGCGCACCATTTTCGGCCTCCTGCGTCCATGTGTGCCACTTTGAGTTTCATTGCCAGTCAGCGTATCTTCACTGTTTTCACCCGGACAATTCCGCATCTGTTTTGCTGTTTTTGAGCGTGTCACGTTTTTTCCCTTGCCATGTATCACTTTTCTCGAAAGACACAGCAGCCTGTTTCAATAAGAAACTCGCTTATTTCAACAGATTGCCGCCTTTTGTGTATCAAAATATCAAAGTAGCACTTTTTATACACCCCCTGCATTCAGCACACGCGCATGTACGCACGCACACGCATTGCACATACAAATCACATGCATCTGAAAATAAATGTTACTCTGCTACTCTTAAAATCGCTTCCTACTTTTATCGGTATATCACTTTTTGTAGCAGAATTATTTTTGTAGCAGATTTTCTGATGCTTTCTCCAAGTCTCCCTCTCCGCCCCTCTCCCCTATCTGATACGCAAATTGGTCTGAGTTAGGCCGGTTTTCTGAATCCTGCTTTAATGCAGCAACAGCCGTCCGACGCGATGGTTTGGGAACTATGTCATTCCAGATGGTTCTACTACACGCACCATCGCTGTTAGTTGCTCAACCTTCTCGTACTTTCTTGCCATACGAATTGCCTCCTGTCGCAGTTTCTATTCTACGGCAGGAGGCCTCTTGTTGCTGTCCACACTATGCTGGACAGTTCATTGTTTTTCCCTTGTTCTTATTTTTCCTCTGTGCACTCCACTTTGCACATTTCCTGTTTTTTTGTTCATCGTCCCTTTACTTTTTCTTGAAATGATGATACTGAGGGCGTTGAGGGGATTGATTTCCATCCTGTCGCGCTGAACCGCGTGTATAAGAGTGCCGTCATCAAGTAATCAGTCGTGTGCGCTTTTAGAAGAGGCTGAGCCAATCTAAAATCGTATCGAAATCTTCAGGCAGAGCGGTTCTCTTCAGGCAGACCGCTCTGCCTCTTGCATCTGGAAACATTTGAAAAGGGATGACGGATTGTTATGACAAAATATGTGCTCAAGCGAATCGGCATGGCGCTGCTGACGCTATTGATTAGTAGAGAAAATCTACGGCATCAACGGCATCGGCAAGCTGATGGTGGATGCCATTGCCGGCGAGGGCGTTGACTACAACTATGTGCTTGCGCTGGGGATTCTGTATTCGTCGCTCTACATTGGCATCATGCTGGTGGTAGACATTCTCTACGGCGCGCTGGATCCCCGGATTCGCGTATCGGCTAAGGGAGGTGCAAACGAATGAAACAGTTAGAAACCTGCCCGCCGGTGCAGGCAGCGGAATACGTCCCGGTCGCCGGGGACTTTGCGCAGTTGGAGCAGGCAGACATTGCGACCGACACCAACTATGCTTCCCAAGGCTACTGGAAGGGTATCGCAACGCACTTTGTCCGCAACAAGCGCGCCATGATTGGGCTGATTCTGGTACTGCTGATGATTTTTCTGGCGTTCGTCGCGCCGCTTTTCAGCGGATATGCGTATGACGAAATCGTCACGGCGCTCAATGCCAAGGGACGCAAGAAGGCCGCCGTCGGCATCAGCCCGCGTGTACCTGCCATCCACGAGATGGTGACGGGCGAACCTTACGACGACATTTATGCCGATAAAACGTTTCTCTTCGGCACGGACGACCTCGGCCGCGACCTCTGGACACGGACGTGGTACGGCGCGCGCGTATCGCTGATGATTGCCTTCGTCACCATCATCATTGATATGCTCATTGGCATGAGCTACGGGCTGTTATCCGGTTACTTCGGCGGACGTGTAGACAGCATCATGCAGCGCTTTGTCGAAATCGCCAACAGTATCCCGCGGCTGGTGATCGTGTCCGTGCTGGCGATTTTTATGCCCAAAGGCATCGGTCTGGTGATTGTAACGCTGCTGCTGACCGAGTGGATTGGCATGAGCAAAATCGCCCGCGCAGAAATGCTGAAGATGAAGGAGCAGGAGTATGTTCTCGCCAGCCGCACACTGGGTGCAGGCAGCGGACACATCATCTTCAAGGAGATTCTGCCCAACACCATCGGCCCGATTATCACGCAGGTGATGTTTTCCATCCCGACTGTCATCTTTACCGAGGCGTTTCTGAGCTTCGTGGGCGTCGGCATTGTGCTGCTGCAATGCTCCATCGGCACGCTGATTGAGGATGGTTTCAACAACATCACTACCCTGCCGTATCAGATTATTCCGCCGATTCTGGCGCTGGCGCTGCTGATGCTGGGCTTCAACTTCATCGGCGACGGACTGCGCGAGGCGCTCGCGCCCAAGCTGGAAGACATGTGAAAGGAGAGGATTCAAGATGTCAGCAAAGACCATTCTGCAAATCAAGAATCTGGATATTTCCTTCCGCACGAACGCCGGCGTGGTACATGCCATCCGCGGCATCAATCTGGATTTGCAAAAGGGCGAAACCGTCGCCATCGTGGGCGAATCCGGCTCGGGAAAATCCGTAACGATGAAAGCCGCCGTCGGCTTGCTGGACAGCAACGCCACCATCAACAGCGGCGAAATCCTGTATACATACGATGACGGGCACGGGCAGGACAAAACCGTTGATTTTCTGAAATTGAGCAAGAAGCAGCTGCGCACGGAATACAACGGTCAGCGCCTCGCGATGGTATTCCAAGACCCGATGACGAGCCTTGACCCCACGATGACCATCGGCAAGCAGATTATGGAGGGCATGCTGCTGCACAAGCACATGCCGAAGGACGAGGCGCGCACAAAAGCCCTGCAGCTGCTGGAACTGGTGGGTATCACCGATGCTGAAAAGCGCTTCCGCAACTATCCGCACCAGTTTTCCGGCGGTCAGCGTCAGCGCGTCGGCATTACCCGCGCCTTGATTATGAACCCCAAGCTGATTATCGCCGACGAGTGCATTTCCGCGCTGGATGTGTCGATTCAGGCGCAGGTGGTCAATCTGATGAAGGATATTCAGGAGGAAACGCAGTGCGCCTACTTGTTTATCGCACATGATTTGAGCATGGTGAAGTACATATCCGACCGCATCGGCGTGCTGCATTTGGGCTACATGGTGGAATCCGGTACGAAGGAGGAGATTTTCTCCCATCCGGTTCATCCGTACACCAAGAGCCTGCTGTCCGCCATCCCCCACCCCAACCCCGTGCTGGAAAAGCACCGCGTCGCCCTAACCTACAACTACGCCACCAGTGGCATTGATTACGCCAAAGGAACGGAACATTCCGTCGGCGGCACACACACCGTGCTAGCGACGGATGAAGAGTTTGACGCATGGACGAAATAACGTGCTATCGCCTGAACACGCCATTTTGACTTTACAAAAACAGCAGCAGAGACGCTTGTCGTCCTTGCTGCTGTTTTAATCTTGACATTATTCTATCCCATTCACCACATGCGCCGGTCGTTTTCCCGCCAGCGCATCCGCAATCTGCCGTGCGCACTCCTCCGCCATCCGCAGCCTTGTCTCCTGCGTGTTCGTGCCGATGTGCGGGGTCAGCACAACCTGCGGCAGCGCGATCAGCCTCGGCGGAATGTGCGGTTCATCCGGGTACACGTCCAGCCCTGCGCCGCGCAGATGTCCCGATTCCAGCGCATCCGCCAGTGCGTCGCAGTCCACAATCGCCCCGCGCGCCGTGTTGATGAGGATGCTCCCCTGCTTCATCCGCGCCAGCGCAGAACGGTCAAGCAGTCGGTGCGTCTCCTGCGTCAGCGGGCAGTGCAGGGACAGCACGTCAGACTGCGTCAGCAGCTCCGGCAGGGTCACGCTTTCCACCTGCGGATGATTCACCCCGTGCCGGCTGTACCCGATGCAGCGCATTCCGAGCGCCGCCGCGATTTCCGCTGTCCGCTTGCCGATGCGCCCACAGCCGAGGAGACCCAGCGTCTGTCCGCGCAGACTGCGCCCCATGCTTCTGCCCATGCCGAACAGGTTTTCCGGCGCTTCCTCTCGCGCGCGGAGGCTGTTTTCCCCAATTCTGCGCGAAACCGCAAGCATCAGCCCGATGGCGAGTTCCGCCGTGCTGTCCGTCACGGTGTCGGGCAGGTTCGTGACCGGTATGCCGCATTCCGCCGCCGCGCGCACGTCCACGCCGTCATAGCCCGCGCCATAGCCCGCGATAATGCGCAGCTTCGTCCCCCGGCGGATGATTTCGCCCGGCAGCGCGCCGCACGCAACGACCGCATCCGCCGCCGGAATCAGCGCCGCAAGTTCGTCCATTGAGAAGTGCATGAGCGGCTTCGGAATCACAATTTTCTCTCCCGAAAGCAGCGAAAATCCCTCTGCCGGGATGCCGTGCGTCACCAGAATCGTCGCCATAGGCTGCTCCTTTCAAAAAAGCGCCCGTCATGTGACGAGCGCCATTGCTTATTCTTCAAATACCGTTTCGGCTTCCGTGAAATCCGGGTCAGCCGCCGGCATGTGGTCGCAGACCATGATGAGCGCATCCTCGCCATTGTCAGCGTAGTAGCGCTTGCGAACGCCAAGCTGCACGAAGCCGAGCGACTTATAGAGGTTTTGCGCAATATCGTTGCTGCGGCGGACTTCCAGCGTCGCGTATGCCGCACCGAGGTTAGAGAGGTATTGCAGCAGCCCGTGCGTCAGGCGCTTGCCCATCCCTTGCCCGCGGTGTTCCTTCAGCACCGCGATGTTGGTGATGTGGCTCTCATCGAGGATGACCCACGCACCCGCATAGCCGATGATTTTCCCGTCCTGCTCCGCCACGAGGTAGCGTGCAACAGGATTCTTCATGTCGCTGACGAACGCGTCGCGGCTCCACGCATCGACAAACGTGCCGATTTCCACGGCATACACGCCGTCCACGTCGTCCATCGTCATCCGACGAATCGTGATTTCAGGCATGGAGACCCTCCGTCAGCTTCTTGTTGAGCGCGGCGTTCGGGGCGCGCAGGTAGAGCGGCATGAGCGTCAGGTAATCAACCGTCTCCGCCTCCAGCGACGCAAGGTACGCCACTGCTGCCGGGCGCAGGAACGCCTGATGCGGCTGCGCGAACGTAGCAGCATCCCCCAGCAGGGTTTGCAGCTTCTGCCGATGCACAGGCATACCGTCGCCGAGGAATAGGAAGCGGTCGCCGAATCGGCTGATTTCCGCCACATAGTCCTCAACCTTCATCGGCGTGTCAGCCATCAACCGATTCGGGCGATTTTCTCCCGCAGAGAACGCTGCGCCGTACACCTGCCCAGCGCGCGCATCCTGAATCGGGCAGACGACACCGCTGAATCCGCTGATGCCTGCCGCCATTGCTTCCAGCGCGTTGACCGCGACGCAGGGCTTCCCCGCGCCGTGCGCCAGCCCCTTCACCGTACTGACGCCGAGCCGGACGCCCGTGAACGACCCCGGCCCGACCACGACAGCCAAGCGATCCATGTCCTGAATCGTCAGCCCCGTGGACTGGAAGGCGTTGTCAATCATGGGCAGCAGGTTGACCGAATGCGTCTTGTGGTTCATGATGGCGCACTCATGGCGAATGCCGTCCTCGGTCAAAATCGCCACGCCGCACACCGGCCCGGATGTATCCACAGCAAGCAGCTTCATTGTTCTTCCTCCAAGGATATTTCACGGAATCCGCCCATCGGAGTAATGGTCACATCGCGCGTCGTTTCGTCCACCGGGGTCAGGCGGATGGCAAGGTGCGTTTCCGGGATAGCTTCAGGGCACTGGCTGGGCCACTCAACCACCGCCACGCCGTCGCCGCCGAGGAACTCCTCCATGCCCATTTCGTACAGCTCCTCGACGCTGTTCAGCCGATACCAGTCGAAGTGGTACAGGGGAATTCGCCCGTCGTCGTAAACGTTGAGGATGGTGAACGACGGGCTGGTGACGGTCGCCGTCACGCCAAGCCCCTGCGCCAGCCCGCGCGTGAACTCGCTCTTGCCCGCGCCCAAATCGCCCCACAAAAGAAGCACATCCCCCCTCCGAAGCTCTTTCGCCAGCCTTTTCGCCAGTTCGCGTGTTTCACAGGGGGAATGCGTTCTCATGATGCTCATTTTCCTTTCTTTCATCGGCTTACGCCTAACAGGCAAGCAGCCCGTTGTCACTTCCGGACATGAAGCATCGGCGACAGCCGCTTATACAGCACAAACGTCAGCAGGCTCAGCACAAAGCCCTTCAGCAGATTGAACGGCGCCGTCACATACAGCAACACCTTCCATTCCGTATCCACGCACGGCAGTGCCTTCTGCGCCATGCCGATAATCGCTTCCATGTCCATGTGGAACGCGTTCATGTAGAACGGAATCATCATCTTCCAGTTCACCAGCACCGACACCACAATCATGCACAGCGTGCCGACCGCCATGCCGACCAGCGCGGTTTTGCGCGTCTTGTGCTTGCGGTAAATCAGCGACGCGGGCATGATGAACGCCGCGCTCATGATGAAATCCGCCAGCTCCCCAACATACATGCTCGACGAATACGCCAGACGTGACAAGTCCTTAATCAGCAGAATCGCCAGACCCGGCAGCGGACCCATCGAGAACGCACCGAGCAGCGCCGGCAGCGTGCTGAAGTCGAGCTTGTAGAACGCGACAATCGGGATTTCCAGCGGGAACAGGACGGCGGACAGTGCGCCCAGAATGGCGATGCGCGTCATGTACTGGACAGAGAGATTGGAACGGGTTTTCTGCTTTGTCATAGGACAAGCCTCCTTAAAAATATGCACGCCCCTGAAGCAGGTTCGCTTTTCAGGGGCGGAACATCTCGGAACTTCGGCATACTCGCCGAAATTCCGCGCATATTTCCAGCTTTCCTCTCTCATCCAGACTATACTGTTGGCGCCGGAATTGACTTTCGTCTCACCGGCTCAGCCTTCCTGCCCATTGCGGTGCGGAAGGGTCGCGGGCTGTACCGCCAGTAGGGAATTTCACCCTGCCCCGAAGAAGCTCCAAGTGGCTTGTGCAGTTGTTTCGCGCGTTTCAGCAAAATCTGCCGCCCGCGCCATCGTTATGATAGCACAGGCGGCAGTCCTTGTCAAGATTTTGCCGAAATTATTTCATTATTCCAGCCGCAGCACGGCAGCGCCTTCCGGACGGATGTCCAGCACATTGCAGCAATGCTCCCCAAACGTGCCCTCCATCGTCTCGATGAACTGATTCAGCAGCTTGTCCGGCACGAAGTTCAGCGTCGTACCAGCAAATCCGCCGCCGTGCACGCGCCACGCGCCATCCTTGTCCAGCATCATGTGTTCCGCCATCGCCAGCGCAAGCGACAGGCTCTGATCCTTCGGGTTCGCATAGACGTTTTGCAAATACATATACGACGACCGACCGGAGCAGATGATTTCCCACAGGAACGCGAACAGGTCGTTGCGGTCAAGCGCCGCCACCTGACGAACCACGCGCTCGTCCTCTTCAAAGAAGTGCATGGCGCGCAGCAGCGCCCGGTCGCTCACCTTGCCGCGCAGGGTCGGCAGTGCCTGATAGAACTCCTCCGGGCGCACACGGCGCAGGTACGGTTCATTGAACAGTGCCGCCACCTTCTTCATTTCCGCCGGAATCGCCGCGTAATCGTCCGTCAAATCAGCGTGATTGCCGCCCGTCGCCACCACGACCAGCGAATAACCGTACTTGGCGAAGTCAAAGTGCATCGGGCGCACATCGGGGTCATCATGCTTGAAGTCCACCGTCACCAGACCGCCAGCGGAAGACGCCATCTGGTCAAGCAGACCGCTGGGCTTGCCGAAATACACGTTTTCGGCGTACTGGCTGATTTTCGCGCGCGTCTTGTAGTCGATGGTGAAGCCGTTGTAGAGCGCGTCAAAAATGGCGCACGTCATCACCTCGAACGCTGCCGAGCTGCTCAAGCCGCTGCCGGACATGACATTCGACGTCACCGCCGCGTTGAAGCCGCCGATTTTGTAGCCCAGTTCCGCCATCCGAGCCGCCACGCCGCGCACCAGCGCATGGGTTTTCCCCTTCTCCTTTTCAACGACATCAAGGCTGCCCAAATCCACCTTGATGGCAGGATAGCCGTCGGAGTGGATTTCCACCATCATATCGTCGCGCGCGGAAACCGCCGAAAGCGTGTCCAGGTTGATTGCCGCTGCCAGCACACGCCCGCGGTTGTGGTCGGTGTGGTTGCCGCCAATTTCCGTGCGGCCGGGGGCGCTGATCATCAGCACTTCGCGGTTCTCGTGAAACAGCTCTTCATGCCGTTTGAGCAAACCAATATAGCGTCCCGTCTGCTCCACCAGCATACCGTCGCGGCGGCCATACAGGTGCATCAGGCGTTCCATCACCTCAGGCGATTTTAGGTTGCGGATCATCGTGGCGTACTGATTCATGTTCGTTCCGTCCTTTCATTCAATGGATGGTTTCTTGAATGGTTTGCGTATGTATATACTATTTTCAAATGAGAATGCGCCAAGGCGCGAGCAGATGGTACAGGTGAATGCAGGAAATAGTATTACTTGTCAAGATGCCATGCGTTGTCATAGGTGCTTTGCCAGATGCTGACCATCTCGTCGATGCCCAGCGCCTTCACCTGCGCGCAGAAATCTGCCCATGTTTCATCATTAAGTTCCACGTCCCCCGCGACGAACCACGCCATGCGCGTTTCTGCATAGGTGCTGATGCCGTTTTGCAGCTCCGTGACACGGTTCATCTGCTCCTGCGTCAGGTAGAGCAAGGGCATTGCACGCTTTTCCCATTGCCGGACGCGCGCCAATTCCGCCGCCAGTGCGTGCGTTGCGTCATCATCCATCTTCATCTGAATTTCCGCACTGGCATAGGAGGGCATCGAGGTTGTCCAAATGGTGTTCGTGCCCTGCATGGCGACAACTTCCTCCGCCGTGCGGGCATACGCCCATGTGCCATCGTCGTTCCAGTCGTAGTCCTCGCCTTCCTTGCCGACCTGCGCCGCCAGGAAGCCCTCGTCCGTGTAGAGATAATCAACCCATTGCAGCAGCTTTTCTGGCTCTGCGCAGGTGGATGAAATCGCGAACGTTCCGCGGTAGAGGTCGCCGGTGAAATCGCGGTAAACCTGCTGGCCGTTGTACACCAGTGGATCAAGCGCGATATACTCCGACGCGAGATTCACGCCGACCACGTCCTGCGGCGTTGCACCGAAGAATACGCCATACTTCGCCGTTTCGCTGCTGCTGGAAGATGACGAGGACGTCGCCGCCTCCACCAGCCGCATGGCCATAAAGCCCTGCGAATCCAGCAGCCCCTCAGTGTACAGCTCGTGCAGCCACATCAGGAACGCGCGGTTTTCCTCTGTCGTCAGCACTTCGCTGATTTTGCCATTCTGCTCCGTCAGATAGTAATCATCCGCATTGATGCCGAATGCGTGCGCCAAGAAGCGCAAGTCCCACATGCTCACGAAGGACAGCGGAATTTCGTCGTTGCGGCTGCCATTCTGGTTCATGTCGCGGTCGCGGAATTGACGAAGCACCTCCGTCAGTTCCTCTGCCGTCGTCGGCACGCCCATTTTCAAGCGGTCAAGCCACGTCTTGTTAATCCACATGGTATTGTTCGGCGTCAGTTCGTTGATGCTCGGCAGGGCGACAATCGCGCCATCGGGCAGCGAAACGGCTTCCAGCCATTCCGGGTTGGCTTCCAGCAGCGCCCAGGCGTGCGGCGCGTACTCCGCCAGATACGGGCGCAGGTCAATCAGCTTGCCCGCTTCATAGAACGCCAGCGTCTCCTGCGGGGTTAGTTCCGCCTTGAAGAACATATCCGGCATGGCAACCTCGCCCGCCAGCATTTCCGTTTTCGCCTCCGTCCATGCCTCTCGGCTGACGTATTCGGTAAAGGAGAAGGCAATCCCGGTTTTTTCCTGCATTGTTTGGAAGAATAAGTTCGTGTCCCAGTCATGCTGCGCTTCCGTGCTGCTGGAGGACGACGCAGCTTCCAAGCCGGCGAGCATAATCGGCGCTTCGGCGGCGAAAGCTGTCGGCAGCGCCATTGCTGCCATCAGCACGAAGATTTGCAGAATCGCAAGAAGTTTCCGCACAGTTTTCCTCCTTCAATCAGACGGGCATCTGCCGCGTCTATCTGTCTGTGCTTTATTATAGACCAATTTCACCCGTTTGACCAGTCTTTTTTCACAAAAAAAACAAAATATCTGCTTTTTTTCGTAAACCGTCTCTCTATTGAGTGATGAAAAATATTTCCATGCAGATTTTTTTCATTTTCGGGGCAGGATGGAAAGAGAAATATGGGAGGCGTGGCAGGCATGAAGAAAGAAAGGCATTGGGTGCTTCCGGCGATTTGGGCGATTTTGCTGATGCTGCTGCTCGGCGGCGCGGTTTGGGCGTATCAGGCGTTTTCCGTGGCGGATTGGCAGTCGCTTGACCCGTCCCGCCTTACGTCGCTCGCCCAGACCGGCGCCATTCACGATAAGAACGGCGATTACGTCACCTCGCTCGTCGGCAAGGAGAACCGCACGGTCATCGACACGTCGCGTCTGCCCGAGCACGTCGTAAATGCGTTCCTTGCTGCGGAGGATTTGCGCTTCTACAAGCATCCGGGCTTTGACATCACGCGCATCATCGGCGCCATGCTCACCAACGTCCGCGACGGCGCGTTCAGTCAGGGCGCATCCACCATCTCCCAGCAGCTGATTAAGCTCTCTCACTTGTCCAGTCAGAAGACGATTGCCCGCAAGCTGGAGGAAATTCACCTCGCGCTGCAATTGGAAAAGCAGTACACGAAAGACGAGATTCTGGACATGTACCTGAATTTCATCTACTTCGGACAGGGCGCATATGGCGTGCAGGCGGCGGCAGAAGTCACGTTCGGCGTCGATGCGGCGGAGTTGACCCCTGCGCAGGCTGCCTCCCTCGCTGCTGCCATCAAAGCGCCATCCGCGTACAGCCTGCAATCCGCGCCGGAGAGCAACCGCGAGCGCCGGGAGTATATTCTGTCCATCATGCTGGCGGAAAACATGCTGACACAGGCGGAATACGACGCGGCAATGGCGGAGGAACTGACCGCCCGCGGCGCGCCGCAGGTGCAGACAGATTACGGCTGGTTCGTCGATGCCGTGCTGGATGAGGCCGAATCCCGGCTGGACGTGAGCGCCGAAACGCTGCTTGCGGGCGGCTACCGCATCGACACGACGCTCGACCCGGACATGCAGCGCATCATGGACGAGCAGTACCTGACGGATGTCTTTCCCGCTGATAACAAGGACGGCACGCCCGTGCAGGCTGCATCCGCCGCGGTGGACACGAGCAGCGGGGCAGTGCGCGCCATTGTCGGTGGACGCAAGTACGTCACCCGCCGCGGATTGAACCGCGCGACCCAGCTGCGCCGTCAGCCCGGAAGTGCGCTCAAGCCGCTGGCGGTCTATGCCCCCGCGATTGAATCCGCCGGATGGACGTGTGCCAGCGTAATTCTCGATGCGCCAACCGCTTTCGGCACTTACAAGCCGCGCAACGCGGGCAATGCTTACTACGGGAACGTGACCGTCCGCACGGCGCTCAAAAACAGCCTAAACATCCCCGCCGTGAAGGTGCTGCAAGCCATTGGCGTCCAGACTGCGCAGCGCTATCTGCGAAGCGTCGGCATTGAGCTGGATGAACGCGACGCGAATCTCTCCCTCGCCTTGGGCAGCATGACCTACGGCACCTCCCCCATGCAGATGGCGGCGGCGTACGCGCCCTTTGCCAACGGCGGAACATACTACGCGCCGTACTTCATCGAGCGTATCACCGACCGTGACGGCAATGTCATCTACGAGCGCGAAACCACCGGCACGCGCGTGCTGTCGGCGCAGTCCGCGTATCTGATGACGAGTCTGCTCAAAACCGTCATTTCTTCCGGCACGGGCACACGCCTCTCCAGCGCGGGGACACCTGTCGCAGGCAAAACCGGCACGGTCAATGAAAGCGGCGGCGGCAACCGTGACGTGTGGATGGCAGCGTACACCCCGGAATTGTCCACCGCCGTCTGGATGGGCTACGACGAGCCGGACGCGGCGCACCGCCTGCCCAACCGCGTCTCTGGCGGCACGAATCCCGCTTCGCTGGCGCGCAATTTCCTCCGCGCGTGGTATACAGGACGCAAGAAGCCCGATTTCACCAAGCCAAAGGGCATCGTCAGCGCGGATATCGACAAGAAGGCCATCGAGTGGCGCGGCGAAGCGATGCTGGCCACGTCGCTCACGCCGAGCGCCTACCGCCTGAATGAGGTTTTCCTCGACGGCACACAGCCAAAGAAGAAGAGTGACGTATGGAATGCGCCCGCGTCCGCAAAATCCTTCTCCGTCTCGCATTCTGACGACGGGCAGCCGCTGCTGGTCATTCAGGCCAGTGATGCCGCCGTCTACCGCGTTCAGCGCGACGCTGCCGGAGAGAGCTTCATCCTGACCGAGCTTCGCGCCGCCGCGGGCGAAACACTCTACTACACCGACAACCGCGCCCAGCCCGGCGTAACGTACACATATCGCGTAATTCCCGTGCACGCGGAGCTGCTGGACAATGGCATTCTATTGGAAGGAACGCAGAGCGTGCAGGTGGCGCGGGTGGAGAAGCCGAGTGCGCTGAGCCGGTGGTTCAGCGGGCTTTTCGCCCCAAAGCCGGAGGAAAAGCAGGAGGAAGAACTGCCTGCATCGATTTTTGCCCCATAACAAAATGCGCCGCCGCACCGTAATTTGCTTTCCGGTGCGGCGGTGTTTTGTTATGGATATTCTGCTTTGGGCGCAGGGCTTTCCGTTCGCCCCCGACACTCCTTCGGTGCCGTCACTTTTGGGATTCGTCCAATCCTTTCAGCGGCGTTTCTTTGCTTACTGCGCAGCTTCCGCCATGTCCGCTAAATCACCCTGCGGCAGGATTTCCGTCACTTCAAACGGGACATTGTTGCCGGTGAAGTAGAACATCAAGTCCGTTGTGTTCTGGCAGTTTTCCAACTGCGCCGTCGGGAAATAGCGCACCTGCAGGCACGAAACGCCGTTCTCCATGCTCGACATCACCAGAATCGGCGCGCCTTCATCGTACAGCAGTACATACATGGCATTGGTGCGTTCGTTCAAGTCAAGGTACAAGTGTTTCTGCGTGGCTTGGTTCATAATCAGCGAGTAGCGCGCGTCGATTTCTTGCATCAGTTTCTGGAAATTCTCCGCTTCCGTCTTCAGGGATTCATCCGGCGTATCCGTCTCACTCGTTTCGTCCGTGAAGAGGCTGTCGCTTTCCTCCTCCTCGTCCTCTTCCTGCTGATACAACTTCTGCACGCCCGCGTTGTATTCGTCGTACATGGCAAAGAGTGTCACCATGTGATACATTTCCATTGCCCACGAGCAGGTTACCTCGTACAGCACCTGCGGCGCTTCTGAACGGTAAGTCAAGCGGAGCATCTGCGCCATCGACGATTCCATCAGCTCAATACGGTAGATGCTGCGCGGCGACTGCCCCTCATGCGCGTATGTCGCCAGCTTCGCCACATCCTCGTCGCTGATGCCCCACGTTGTCTGCAAATAGCGGCTTTCAATCAGTTCATCCAGCGCATTGCCCGCTTCTGCCAGACGCTCGAACGGCACAGGCTCGCCCTCGTCACCGAATGGATCCTCCGTAAAGGGATACGCCGCAACGCCCGCCAAATCCACCGCCATGCAGGCAAGTTCGGGCATTTGCTGCGCTGCGAACCACGCCGTCACTTCTTCAGCGGATTTGCACGCCGCCAATTCATCCGAGAGCACCGGCGTGCAGTACATGTCGTTCACCGTGCCATCGCTGATCCAAAAGCTCATCATCGGCAGCGCATCCGAGTACAGCGCGATATACATGCCCATTTCAGGCTCGCCGTCCGGCTTGGGATACTGCGTCGAGCGCGCCATCTGGTTCAGCATTTGCTTGCCATATGTATCCTGCTGCTCCATCAAGATGCGCTGCGGCATCAGCTGAAGCACCCTGCGCTGCTCCGGCGTATCGGTGTAATCCGGGTTATCGCCGATGAAGCCTGCCAGCAGCGTTTCGCCCGTGACATAGTAGACGGCGGATGGCATCGTGCGGTTTCCCGCGCGCAGGCGATTGACAATCTTCTGTTCCTCGGTGATAGCGGCGTCCGTGTCGCCCACCAAATCGGCCACAATGCGGTCGCTGCGCAGGAGGATATCCACGCGCTGGCATAGTTCCAGCATATGGCTGATGTTCGTGTTGTTATCCGTCGTTTCTTCCGCTGTCGCCATACCGCTGAGCATCATCAGCAGGGCAAGCAGAATTGCAAGCATCTTCTTCATGGGGTTCTTCCTTTCTTTGCAGCTGTTTCCGTCATTCCTGCGGCGCGTACACGCTGCGCATCACCACCGCGCCATTCATTGCCTGCCACGCCACCACAATGGGCGTACCCGTCCTCGGTCGCAGATAGAGTAAACCGCTCGCATCGTGCGCGTCGCAGGGGTACAGCGCAATCGCCAGTATGTCGAGGAACTTGGTCTCCGTCTTGCCGCACTGCTGCATCTGCGCTTCAAACGCCGTCATCTGCGACGCATCGTAGTCGAGTATGCTGATTTGCACCGCCGTCTCCGCCGTATTCCACGGGACAATGCCCTCCTGCTCGCCGCTCAGCGCCGCCCAGTGCTGCATCTCCTGCGCTGATTGCAGGGCAAGCTGCCGGATGGTCTCCTCGTCCGGCTGATGCGGTTCCAATTCCGCCAATGCCACCGCGCAGGACAAGTCAACTTCCTCAAATTCGCCTGCGTAGAATTCGCTCAGCTTGTCCGTTGTCAGCTCGGTCGCCTGATGCGCCACCGGAATCGCCGTCAGACACACACAGCCGTTTTCCGCGAACCAGCGCACCAGCACCGCGCCATTTTCGCCGTAAGACAGCAGCAGCAGTCCCATTTCCGGCGCATCCCCGGCGTAAAGCAAGTTCGCGGCGGCACTCGTTTCCTGCGCGTCCATCCCGAATTCCGGGGATACCGCGAACGTGCGCTCTACAATCCGCAGATAGGCGTTTTCCGTCTCGTCCGTCGCATCCGTGTCCGCACTGGCATCCATCATCATCAGCGCAAAAAGCAGCACCGACGCCGACTTGTCCGTGCCGTTGACGCTGATGAACGCCTGCCGGGGCATTCCACGGTCAATCGGCTGCGGCGTTTCTGTACATGCCACCTCTGTAATATTGAGCGTGTCCTCAAACAGCCGCCCTCGCTCCTGCGCATCCATCTGCCGCACAAGCTCTATTGCGCGCCCGACCAGCTCGTACTCCCAAGCGTCATCCGCCGAATTTTCCGCCGTCGCCATGCCCAGCAGCAGCATCATCAGCGCCAGCAGCATAGAAATCCATCGTTTCATTATTCTACCTCCTATTTCGCTTAAACGCATCTTTCCTATCAACGTCATTTTGCCATATTTGCGCAAGTTTTGTCAAGCGAACAGGCCCTTTTCTAATGCAATTTTCATTCTAATATGCAAAAAGCCCTGCTTCCACGTCGGAAACAGGGGTGGTAGTGTATATTAGTTGCCGCGGCGCTTCATGAACGAAGGTACGCCGTTGGCGTCTGTCGTCGGGCGCTTGGGCTGCTGCGGCTGCACAGAGGGCATCGGGCCGGTTGCACCGCCCGCATACTGCTGCTGCACAGGCTGCATATTGCCAGTGTAGCCCTGCTGCGCGTAATCCAGCTGCTGGGGCTGATTGCCAAACAGCTGCGGCTGACCATACGCAGGCTGCTGCGGCTGCGCGGGCTGCTGGGGCGCATAATACGCGGGTTGTGCCGGCTGCTGCGTCATCGGCGCTTGCGGAACGCCCATGGTCGGATGGCTGCTGTAGCTGTCGCTGCTGGTGTAGGACGGCGTGTACCCGCCCGTCGCACCGTAGTTGCCGGGCGTATAGCTGCCGGTCGCACCGGTCGCACCGGTCGCGCCGTAATTGCTGCCATAGAGGCGATCGCGGTTGATATCGCGTGCCGACTTGACCGGCTCACGCGGCGGGAACGGCGTTTTCTCAAAGCCCGTCGCAATCACGGTGATGCGCACCTTGTCGCCCATGGACTCGTCGATGCCCGCGCCGAAGATGATGTTCGCATCGGGATCGGCTTCCTCCATGACGAGGTTTGCCGCTTCGTTGATGTCAATGATGGAAATATCCTTGCCGCCGGTGATGTTGATCAGCACCGCGCGCGCACCGCTGATGGACGTCTCCAGCATCGGGCTGGAAATGGCGTTCTTGGCGGCGTCAATCATCTTGTTCTCGCCTTCGCCGTAGCCGATGCCCATATGCGCCATGCCGCCGGATTCCATGACGGTCTTGACGTCCGCGAAGTCAAGGTTGATCAGCGCAGGCACAGCAATCAGGTCGCTGATGCCCTGGATGCCCTGATGCAGCACCTCGTCCGCAATGCCGAACGCCTCGACCATGCTCGTCCCCTTGCTGACGACCTGCAAGAGCCGGTCATTCGGGATGACAACGAGCGTATCGACGCGCTGCTTGAGGTCAGAGATGCCCGCTTCCGCATTGCGCATCCGCTGCTTGCCCTCAAAGGCGAAAGGCTTGGTCACAACCGCGATGGTCAGTGCGCCCTGTTCGCGGGCAATTTCCGCCACGACCGGCGCGCAGCCCGTGCCCGTGCCGCCGCCCATACCCGCGGTGACAAACACCAGGTCAGCGCCCTTGAGTGCACCCGCGATTTCCTCGCGGGATTCCTCTGCGCTGCGGCGGCCGACTTCCGGCACTGCGCCTGCGCCCAGACCCTTGGTGACTTTCTCACCAATCTGGATTTTCGTCTGCGCGCCGGACATCTGCAAAGCCTGCATGTCGGTATTGATGGCGATGAACTCCACGCCGCGCAAGCCGGATTCGACCATGCGGTTGACCGCGTTGCCGCCGCCGCCGCCGCATCCCACGACCTTGATGGAAGCATAATTGCTGGTCAATTGGTCATTCTGAATTTCAATCACGTTGCATCCCCCTGACTCATATGCTCATATGGTATCTTGCCCTGTATGCCGCGTTTTCTTGCAATCAGTAGCCCATCAGCCAGCGGAATGCACGGCTGAACAGCCCCTTTGCACCGCCTTCTGGTGCTTTCTGCTCTTCCTGCGTCGTCACGACGAGGATGGTCAGCCCGACGGCGCTGGAGAAAACATGGCTGGTCATTTTGTTGTTGGTGCGCTGGGCCTCCCGGATGATTCGGTGAAGTTTGCCCGCAAGGAAGTCCTTGCCTCCCTTATTGAGAATCAAGCCGCCGCCGGTCAGATAGACGTTCGACCACTTGCCCAGCTTCACGCCGCCTTCTTCCAGCGCCTTGTTGATGGCCTCCGCGATTTCCTCCACTTTCGCTTCGATAATCGGGGTCACTTCGTCGCGCCGGACAGTGCGGGCGGGTTCATCCTCCGTCGCGGGAATGACATACGTTTCATCCTGATTGGTGCTGTTGAAGCTGTACGTCTGCTTAATTTTTTCCTCCACGAACGGGAATGGAATATTCAGCTGCTCCGCAATGTCCGCCGAAATATGACCGCCGCCAATGTCGAGGCACTTGTGGAAAATCAGCGCGTCGCCCTCCATCACCATCACATCGGTGCACAGATAGCCAATATCGATGAGCATTGCCGTCTTGTCGCGCTCATCTTGGCTCAGGGCATATGTCGCTTCCCCGGCGACGGTGGAGTAGAACTCGCGGGGCTCAATATCCATATCGCGCAGGCGGTAGGTGATATCATCAATGAAATACTTGTCCGCCGTCACCAGCGCAATCATGGCGGACAGTTCGCGACCCTTGATACCCACGGGCGACAGCGTCTTTTTGCCGTCATCCACGCGGAACCACGCGGGCGCGGAATGAATGATGCGGTCGCCGCCGGATTCTTCCGCCAGCTTGAAGCAAGCGCGGACATCCTGCGCTGTAACATGCGGATCAGGTCCGGTTAGCGACACATGCACTTCCTTGACAATCACGCGTGTAAACATGCCCGGCACACCGACATTCAGCTCATGAATGCGGCAGTTGCCGGTTTTCTGCGCCTGATCAATGGCAGTGCGAATCACATCCCGAATCTCATCGGGGTTGTTCCAGCCATCCTGCAAATATCCGCTGTACGGCACAGCGCCGGAGCCAACGATATCACAGCGTTCGCCATTGCTCTGCGCGACCATCGTGACGATTTTGCTGGTTCCAAAGTCAATCGTCGGTACCGTAATCTTCATGAACTCTCATACCCCCTGTTTCCCGGTCTGGCCGTTCTGCCGGACGGCTGAAGCCGGGAAAATTGCGGTTCTGACACCCCTGTACCTTGGTTTCTGCCAGCCTGTCAGCAGACGGCTTTTCCCCGCCAGACAGGCGCAGTCACCTATCCAATATACCATTTTTCATTATAAGCCTTTTTTCTCTGGAATGCAAGTGCTTTCGGGCGTTTTGAATGTTTTTCGCCGTCATTTTTATCCGATTTTCATGTTTTGCGGTGCTGATGATGATTGTATTACACCGTCGGCGGCGCATAAACCGGATTCACCGCGTCCGTCAGCGTCAGTGTGCCGCCCGTTTTGCCCATTGCCGAAAGCTCCGTGCGGACGATCAGGAACGCCCGCAGCTTCTCATGCAGCAGCGATGAATCCCCCAGCACAATTTCCATGCCGTCCATCGTCTGCATCCGTATTCTGTCCAGCGAGCTGACATCTAATACGGCAATCTGGTCAAGTCCGCCCATGACGGTCAGCTGCAGCAGCACCTCGGTCACAGCATCCAGCTGCTTCTGCTGATTGGCAATCAGCTTCTGCCCGATGATCGTCTTTTTGACGCTTAAGCCCTGCACGCGCACCAGTTCCGGATGCGATTCGTTCGCGTTCTGCACCGTGCGCAGGACGTAGCCATGCGCGTCGGTAATTACGCCGATGCCCGATGTAGTCAGGAACGTGACCTCCTGCCGCTCCTTAACTTCGATGCAAATCGTGTCGAAGGATTCCAGAGACACCATCCGGCAAATCAGATATGGATTCTGTTCGATGCGATTGGAAATTTCCTTCTCGTTAATTAACGACGACTGCCCAAGTTTCAGTTTGGACAGGCGGATGATTTCCTCCGCGCTGATGCGCACGTTGCCCGTCACCCTGATGTTGCGGACAGTCAGCACACCCCCGAACAGGAACGCGACAAAGAGAATGGCAAGCGCAAGCGGCACGATTGCTTTCCACACCCGCCGCGTGCGGTGATGGCGCTTCTGCGTTTCTTCCGAGTAGCTGTCCGTGTCCAGCACAGGCGGATGGCTCCACACTGACGCTTCCGGCGGGGGACTCTGCGGCGGCTCACCCAAATCAGGGGGCGCAGAAGCTGATTCTGCGTCCCGAAACGGCTGATTCCAGAAGGGGTTTGTCGCCCGGTACAGATCCGGCGAGCGTTCCTGACGCAGTTCCGGCGACTGTTCCGGTTCCTCAAACGGGTTTTCTGCTGTCGGATGCTGTGTGCGCCGTCTGCCACCCGGCGGCGTGCCCGGCTGCCAGTTATCCTGTGTCACGGGGGTCATTCCTCCTTCCGTGCTGCCCTGATTATGCGTTCGCGTGTACGCGGCGGATATCCGCGCCCAAACAGGTCAGCTGTGTCTCAAAATGCTCATAGCCGCGGTCGATGAGCCCCGCGCCGTCCACCTGCGTTTCGCCTTGTGCCTTTAGTCCCGCCAGCGTCAATGCCGCGCCACCGCGCAGATCGCGCGCTGTCACCCGTGCGCCGTACAGTTCCGGGACACCGCGAACAACCGCCGTCCGCCCGCTGCATAGGATGCGCGCACCCATGCGGTTCAAATCCCCCGCGTGGGTAAATCGGTTCTCGAACACGTTTTCCACAACCACGCCCGTCCCCTCGGACACGGACAGCAGCGCCAGCATCTGTACCTGCATATCCGTCGGGAAGCCGGGATACGGCTGCGTCTGCAGCTGTGCAAACGCTGTCAAACGCTCCGGCGCAGTCAGAATAACGCGTTTTTCTTCCTCGCGCACGTCGCAGCCCATTTCGCGCAGCTTCGCATTCACCGCCAGCAGCGCCTGAACCGGGGCGCGAGTCAGCTCAATGGTGCCGCCTGTAATTGCCCCTGCCGCCAGCAGCGTTCCGGCGACAATGCGGTCGGGCATGGGCGTCCATCGCGTGCTGTGCAGGTGCTTCACGCCCTCAATCGTCATAACCGCGCTGCCCGCGCCGCGGACGCTTCCGCCCATTGCATTGATGAAGTTCGCCAAATCGACGATTTCCGGTTCACGCGCCGCGTTGTGGATAACGGAAATTCCCGGCAGCAGCACCGCCGCCATCAGGATATTCTCCGTCGCGCCGACGCTGGGGTAGTCCAGATGCACCTCGCCGCTGTGCATATTGCCGCCGTCGCAGTGAATCACGCCGCCTTCCTCGTGAATCACCACGCCCAGACTGCGCAGGCCTGACAGGTGCAAATCAATGGGGCGCAGTCCGATTTCGCAGCCGCCGGGATATGTAACCGTCGCCTGCCGGAAGCGCGAGAGAATCGGCCCAAGCAGGAAGATAGACGAGCGAATCTGCTTGGACAGCGCATCCGGCATTTCCGTGCGGTTCAACCCGCCCGCGTCGAGCGTCAGCGTGTGTCCGTCACGGCGAATCCGGCAGCCCAGCATCGTCAGGATGTCCGTCATCTTCCGCACGTCGGAAATCATCGGCACGCCCTGCAGCACCACCGTTTCCTCCGTCAGCACCGAAGCCGCGAGAATGGGCAGCGCCGCGTTCTTCGCGCCATCGACGCGCATCGTACCCTCCAGCTTTCTTCCGCCCCGCACAACAAACGCTTCCATCCGCGTCCACCTCCTGTGCTTCAGCCTATGCCGGAAAACAGGCGCTGTGCCAATTTCGCAGTTCAAATAGCTGATTCACGGGAAATATTGAGCAGGATGCCGATGGCTGCCATCGTGATGGAAATCGACGTGCCGCCGGCGGAGAAGAACGGCAGGGGCAAACCTGTCGTCGGCAGAATGCCCACAACCACGCCCATGTTGAGGAACGCCTGCACGCTGATGCTGCTGGTAATCCCCGCCGCCAGCAGTGTTCCGAACTTATCCGGGCAGCGCATGGCGATTCGCATCCCCCGCAGCATCAGCGCCACGAACAGCGCCACCACAATCAGGCAGCCCAGCAGCCCGAAATCCTCCCCCACGATGGCGAAGATGAAATCGCTCTCCGGATACGGCAGATAGGCATACTTCTGCCGCCCCATGCCCAGCCCCATGCCGAAAATGCCGCCCGACCCGAACGCAATCAGCGACTGGCTGAGCTGGTAGCCCTCATCGCTCATCATGGAAAAGGGGTTGCGAAAGGACAGCAGACGCCGCCGCCGATACGGCTCCGACCATGCGTAGAATGCGCCCACGCCCAGCCCGCCGACGAGCATCAGCAGAATATGCCGCCATTTTGCGCCCGCCATAATGATGAGAATCAGGCTGACGATGAGAATTGACCCCGCGGTGGACAGGTTCGGCTGCTCCAGAATCAGCAGGAATACAACTCCCGGCACGACCAGCACTGGCACAATGCCCGTGAAGAGACGGCGGATGCGCTCGCCGCGGTAGGTCAGCGTCGTCGCCATATACAGCACCACGGCGAATTTCGCGATTTCTGACGGCTGGAAGGACAATCCGCCCAGCGACAGCCACCGCCGCGAACCGTTGATATACACGCCAACGCCCGGTATGATGACCAGTACCAGCAGCACCGCGGAGAGCGCCAATCCGCCCACCACCACATACGGATGCTGCCAGCAGCGGTACGGAATGCGGCTGGTGACGATGCACGCTGCCGTGCCCAGCCCGATGCCCAGCAATTGCTTGAGCACCTCGCTGTACGGGCTGCGTGTGGAGGTACCGGTATAGAACGTCGCGGAAAATAGAACCAGCAATCCCGCGAGCAGCAGCATGATGAGGATGATCACCAGCGTACCGTCCACGGGATTGCGTCTTTTCAGCGGTATTGCGGTCTGTCGCTTTTGTGCGCTTTTTGCCTGAAGCATGTCTGCTCCTTTCTCAGCGCACAGGGATGGGATTATTTCAGTTCGCGCACAAGCTCCTTGAAGATGCGCCCGCGGCTCTCATAGTCCGAGAACATGTCAAACGACGCGCACGCCGGGGACAGCAGCACATTCCACCCGTCAGAAGAAAGCTTGCGGCACTGGTCGATGGCGTCTTTGAGCGTCCCCGCGCGGTGCAGGTGCGTGTAGCCGTTTTCGCGGCAGGTGCGCTCAATCTGGTCGGCAGTCGCGCCAATCAGCACGGCTTCCTTGATGTAGGGCGACGCCAGCATTTCCTGCACCATCGGGGTAAAGTCGCAATGCTTGTCATAGCCGCCGAGGATGATGGCGGTCGGGCGCGTCATGGTCTGAATCGCCTTGATGGTGCTGTCCACGTTCGTGCCCTTGCTGTCATTGATGTAACGAACGCCGTCCAGCTCGCGGACGAACTCGATGCGGTGCTCCACGCCTTGGAACGTCCGCAGGGTGTGGGCAATCACGTCCGGCTTCACGCCCATCGCGACCGCAATGCAGCACGCCGCCAGCGCGTTTTCGAGGTTGTGTGGGCCGGGAATGAACACGTCCTTCACCGGGCAAATCGTCTCTTCCGCACCGTGGAAGCGCACGACGATTTCGCCATCCCGGACGAACGCGCCTTGCTCCACTTCCCGCTTGCGGCTGAACAGCATCACCTGCGCCTTCACCTGCCCAATCAGCGGTGCAAGTGCCGGGTCGTCCGCGTTGAACACGGCGACGTCCTCTGCCGTCATGTTCTGGAACTGCCGCATCTTCATCGCCGTGTAAACTTCCATCGTGCCGTGGCGATTGAGATGGTCTTCGGTAATATTGAGCAGCGCCGCCGCCTTCGGGTGGAACGTCTCCGCCGTCTCCATTTGGAAGGAAGAGACTTCGCAGACGAACAGGTCGTCGTCCTGACTGTCGAGACCTGCCGCGCTGTACGGATAGCCGATGTTGCCCACGACATGCGTCGTGCGTCCTGCATTGCGGAAGATTTCGCCCAGCAGCGTGACGGTCGTCGTCTTGCCGTTCGTGCCGGTAATCGCCACCATTTCGCCAGAGGACAGCTGATACGCCATTTCCAGCTCGCCGGTGACGTATATGCCCATTTCCTTCGCCTTCAAGACGAACGGCGCGTTGTCCGGTACAACGGGGCTGATGACCATTGCGTCGATGCCATTCAAGCATTCCATCGCCGGGCAGCCCAGACGGCGTTCCAGCGGCAGATTTTCCAGCGGCTTCAGGCTGTCCCCCAGCTGTTCCGCTGCCTTGCTGTCATTGATGATAACGTGCGCGCCTGCCTTGCACAGCAGCTGTGCCGCTGCAATCCCGCTGCGCGCCATGCCAACCACCAGCACGCGCTTGCCCGCGTATTTTTCCGTATTGCGCATGATTTTTCGCTCTCCTTACACGATGACCGAAATAACCGCCAGCGCTGTCAGCACCAGCGTCACCACGGTGTACATCAGCACGATTTGCGTTTCCTTCATGCCGCACTTCTCAAAATGATGGTGCAGCGGCGACATTTTGAACAGCCGCCGGGGTGTCCCGTAGATTTTGCGGGTCGCCTTGTAATAGTAGCGCTGCAAAATGACGCTCACGCTGGACATGCAGCAGGTGAAGCCAATTAGCAGCAGCAGGAACGGCTGACGCAGCAGCATCGCCATACCGACCACCGCGCCGCCGATGAACATCGACCCGGTGTCGCCCATGAACACCTTTGCCGGATAGCGGTTGTAGCGCAGGAAGCCGAGGCAGCCGCCGCACAGCGCCGCCGCGAAAATGGCAATCGCGCTGTAATTATCCTGCAGCGCGCGCGCCGCATCGGGGTCATCGGGAATCTTCACCATCGGAATGCCGAACGATCCGCCATTCAGGTGCTGATAGACCGTCACGGCGCTGAGGCCCGCAATCACTGCCCAGCCCATGCAGCCGACACTCGTCACGCTGGACAGGATGCCGTCGATGCCGTCCTGCAGGTTCGCGCTGTTGGTCATAAACAGCACCGTCAGCGCCAGCAGCGGAATATACCACAGCCCTAAGTCCCATTCTGTATTCGTAAACGGCAGCAGCACTTTGCTCCCCTGCGTGAAGTAGCACCAGACCGAGAAGCCGAGGCACACCACAGACAAGCCGATTATCTTCTGCCACGGGGTCAGCCCTTCGGAACGATGCTTGACTGCCTTCGTCCAGTCGTCCGCCAGACCGACTGCCATCGACCCCAGCGATACAAGCAGCAGCGGCAGAATCGTCGTCACCCACGCGCCGGTATACGCCGCGCACAGCACAAACGATACGATGCAGCCCAGCGCAATCATCAGCCCGCCCATAATCGGCGTGCCGCGCTTTTTCAGGTGCTCCTTCGGGCCGAGTTCGTTCTCGCTCGTTTTCATTTGGTGACCGCGCAGCCATTCAATCAGCTTCGGGCCAGTCGCCAGCGCAATCGCCGCGGACAGCACCAGCGCAAGCAGTACATTTGTCAGCATAGGTAATCCTTCCTTATTATCGGGTATTCAATGCGCAGCAGCTTACTCGCCGCGCAGTTCCGTCAGCAGCTCCTGCACGACAACTTTCTCGTCGAACGGCCGCTTGACGCCCATTGTCTCCTGATACGTCTCGTGACCCTTGCCGCACAGAACGATGATGTCGCCTTCCCGCCCGATTTCCAGCGCGTGGCGGATGGCGTCCCGACGGTTCTCGATGACGACGTACTCGCCCGTCGTCTCTTTGATGCCCGCTTCGATTTCGCGCAGGATTTCCATTGGGTCTTCCGTGCGCGGATTGTCACTGGTGAGGATGCACAAATCCGCCAGTTCGCCGCCGATGCGCCCCATAATCGGGCGCTTGCCCTTGTCGCGGTCGCCGCCGCAGCCGAAGAGCGCAATCAACCGCTTCTTGGTGAACGTGCGGCAAGTGCGCAGGATGTTGCTCAGTGCATCCGGCGCATGGGCATAGTCCAGAATCACGCGGTACGGCGTGTTCGTCGGCAGCATTTCAATGCGCCCCGGCACACTGTGGATGTTTTCCAGCCCCGCGCGGACATTCTCCGGCGACACGCCCAGAATCAGCGCGCACGCCGCCGCAGACAAGGCGTTGTAGACGTTGAACATGCCCGTCATGCGCAGGTTGATTTGGATGTATTCCGCGTTGCGCAGCCGCAGCTCAAAGGACACGCCGTTTTCGGTAATCTCAATGTCGCGCGCGAACAAATCCGCCTCCGCCGCGATGCCATAGGTCATGTGCGGAATTGTCACGTCGCGCAGCAGCTCCGCCGCCCGCTCGTCATCGGCGTTAATGGCGGCATTTTTCGCCATGCCGGAGGTGAAGAACGCCTTTTTGCACTGGAAGTAGTTCTCCATCGTACCGAAGTAGTCCAGATGGTCTTGGCTGAGGTTGGTGTAGCAGCCGCACTCGAACGTCATGCCGTCCAGCCGGTGCATATCCAGCGCGTGCGCCGACACCTCCATGACGACCACCTGCACGCCTGCCTGCACCATCTCGTTCAAGTCGCGCATGAGGTCAATCGGATCGGGCGTGGTCTTGCTGGACGGGATGTGCTTCTCGCCGATCATGTTGCCCGTCGTGCCGACCAGCCCGCACTTGAAGCCCGCCTGTTCGCAGATAGACTTGACCATGTAGCTGGTCGTCGTCTTGCCCTTCGTGCCAGTAATGCCCACGAAGCGCATTTTCCGCTCCGGATGATTAAAGAACGCCTCGCAGATTCTCGCCATTGCCGCGCGGCCATTGCTCACCAGCACCTGCGGCACGTTCACATCGTCCAGGAAGCGTTCCACTACCAGTGCCACGCAGCCATTTTGCACCGCCTGCGGGGCATACTGATGCGCATCAAAATGTGCGCCGGCAAAGCAGAAGAAGATGCCGTTTTCGGTCTTTTCCCGGCTGTTGGAACACAGCGCCGCAATCTCCACGGACATATCGCCCCTGGTTTCCAGCAAGTACGGCACTTCCTTGACAAGCTGTCTCAGTTCCATCGTCAATTAGCTCCTTTATTCGTCATCCCCGGCCATCAGCAGAAAAATCGTTGTGCCGGGCTGTACATATTCTCCCGCTGCGGGGCTTTGCTCTGTGCACAACCCCTGCCCCGTCATGGACATCATTAGTCCCCGCTGGCGCACAAGGCGCGCGCAGTCTACATCGCCCAAGCCAGTCAGGTCAGGCACACAGACCAGCTCTTCCGGCGTCATTTCCTCTGACCCGGCGGTGTAGAGCATCACATGCCCGCCTTTGACGAGCTTCGCGCCCGCCGGCGGCAATTGATCCAGCACGACGGTGTTCGCGCCGTCCGTCACGCTTTCCAATCCCACCTGTGACAGTTTACGCTTTGCATCGCCAATCGTCAAGCCTTTCAGCGCAGGAACTTCAATTTCTTCATCTTTTTCGTCATTTTCCGGTTCAATTCCAAGGTACGGCAGCATTTCCTGCATGATTTGCCGGGCAAAAGGTGCCGCCGTCGTGCCGCCATAGTCAATCGGCACGTCCGCCTCCTTGACAATGACAAGGATGCTCACCTGCGGATCATTCACCGGCGCGAAGCCGTAGAACGACCCGATGTGCGTGTCGCGCACGACGCGTCCATTCTTGTAAACCTGTGCCGTGCCGGTTTTGCCGCCGATGCGGTAGCCAGCAATCGCCGCGTTCTTGCCGCCGCCTTCTGAGACGACACGCTCCAGCAGCAGCCGCATCGTGTCGCTCGTTTCCGGGCGAATTGGCGCCGCCATCACCGTCGGGTGAAAGCGCTCCAGCGTCTCCCCATCCGGCGTTTGAATTTCGCTGACGATGTAGGGTTTCATCAGCTTTCCGCCGTTGATGACGGAGTTCGCCGCCATCATCATCTGAATCGGCGTGAGCGCGACGGACTGTCCGAAGCCGATGCGCGCCAGATCCACGCGTTTGACGTTCCGCGACGTGATGAGGATGCCCGGCGACTCCCCCGGCAGGTCAATGCCCGTCTTTTTGCCCAGCCCGAACGCCGTCAGGTAGCGGTAGAACGTATCCGTCCCCATCCGCAGCGCCAGCTCGACAAACACCGGGTTGCAGCTGTTTTTCAGCCCGTCTGCCATCGTCTCCGCGCCGTGCGGACGCCCCCAGCAGCGGATGGTATCGCCATCGACGGTGATTTTCGCCGAGCAGTAGAAAGAATCCTGCGGCGTTGTCACCCCGCTGTCCAATGCGGATGCCGCCGTGAGAATTTTGAACGTGCTGCCCGGCTCGTAAACGTCGGAAATCGCGGTCAGGCGCATCAGCTCCGTCAGCGTCTCCGCGTCGTTGCGCGGCGGATCGTTCGGGTCGTAGCAAGGGTTCATGCACATCGCCAGAATCGCACCCGTTTTCACGTCGCTGACAAGGCAGATGACCGACTGCGCCTGATTGACCTCGATGCACTCGCGCATCGCCTTTTCGACCATCTCCTGAATTTCCGCGTCAATCGTCAACACCAAACCGCACCCCTGCTGCGACGGGATGTACCAGCCTTCCGTGCCGTCCAGCTGCCGATTGCGCGCGTCCACCTGCCGCAGATAGCTGCCCTCCGTGCCGCGCAGGACATCCTCATAGCGGCTTTCCAGCCCGGACTGCCCCTCGCTGTCCACCGTCGTTAAGCCCAGCACTTGGCTGAGCAGCGCTCCATATGGGTAGTAGCGGCAGATATCCTCGTCAAAGGACAGCGCCTTCAAGCTGCTGTCCTCCGGCGCCTCTGACCGCAGCTGACGCAGGGCATCGACCGTCTCGCGGCTGACCTGCCGCTTTAAGATAATCGACCCCTTCGTCTTGTCCTGCAATCGTTTTCGTGCCGTCTCTTTGTTGATGTTCAGCACCGGCTCGATGCTGTCGAGGAACTTCTCCGTGTTGCTGACAAGCCGCGGGTCAGCGGTGACGATGTACGCCGTCGCGGAGATGGCAAGCGTTCGTCCCTTTCGGTCGGTAATCGTGCCGCGCCGCGCCGTAACAATGCCTGCTTTCGTCCACTGACGAATGCCCCGCTCGGTCAGCGAGGCAGCCTCGGAGGTAGTGAGAACGGCAATGCGCGCCGCCGCCAGCAGGAACAAGCCCGTCAGCACCAGCGTCATCAGCCAGATTCGCTTGCGTACCAGCAGTTCCGGATGCATGTCCGTCCTCCTGATTCGCGTTTTCGCGGCTTATTGCTGTGGATTGCGGATTCGATTACTGCATATGCATCAGCAGCGCCACGTCCGTGGTGGTCATGGTGTTCTGCGCACCCTCCTGCAGGCCGCAGATAGCATCCGGCACGCCGGACAGCTCCACCACCTGCACGTTCTTGCCTTCCTTCATCCCCAGCTTCTGCGCCCGCTGCAAAAGCGACTGTTCCTTCGTCGCGACGCTGATTTGCGCCTGCAGGGTGTCGTTCTCCTGCTGCTTCGCGTTGATGTTCGTCGTCCGGACACCAATCTGGGTGCTGACGTTCTGAATCTGCGACTGCAAGTTCAGCCAGAAAACACCCATCACGAACAGGCACACCGCCACTACCAGCATCGCCAGCCCCGAATGCAGCCCCTGCCGCGAAACGAGAATACTGTGCTGCCGTTCCTGCTGCTGCGGCACATCTGCCCGGCGTCGTGTGCCCGTGTTCTGCCAGCAGCCCGCCCCGAAGCTGACCGTCGCCCGATAGTTATCCATATACGGCTGCTCACCCTTGAAATCGATGTTGAAGTTGAAGCTATGGTCAATGCTCTTCCGCATTTCGCGGAGAGCGCGTTCCTCATCGCGCGGATCTGCGAAGGGGGCGGATTTGCGCTTGCTCCACAGCCGCGCCCTGTCGTTCATCATACTGTATGCCTCCTCTGCCTGAAAAATGCCATTGTTTCAGCGGATAGAACCGTTATTCTTTCTCGTCCTCGCCGTCTTCCAGCTCGTCAATCGCTGCCCACGTCGCATTCAGGTTATCCTTGAACAGCTCGAAGTTCGCCATGTTGTTGATTGTCGCCGCCACGCGCAGATGGTCGTCGTTGCCCATAATGTCAACATCCTTCTCTTCGCCCAGCATCATGCTGCGCAGTTTTGCCGGCAGCAGCACACGTCCCTGCGCGTCGCACTCCTGATCCGTATAGGACATGGAGTTAAACCACTGCATGTAGTTCATCAGCTGTGCATTTTTCTTCTTGCGGTTCAGCCGCTCATAATGCTCGCACAGGCGCATAAAGACCATTTCAGGGTAAATTGCAATGGACTTGAAGTCAAATTCCGGTGCAATCACAAACCGCTCGCCCAGTTCCTGCCGGAACGCCAGCGGAATCACCAGACGACCCTTGCCGTCCAGCGAATGATTATAGGTGCCTCGGAAACGCTTTCTCTGTTTTTCAAGAATCTGCTCATCAGAAAGGGGTACATTTGTGCGCATGTTAGTGGGGGTCAGGCATTCATTTTGCCCAACTTGGTTCTCATCCACACGCTCACCCCCACCAAATTCACAAAATAGGTCGTCAATCACACGAAATGGCACTCTTATCATACCGCCGCGATTCGGAAATTGCAAGTGTTTGCAGGCACTTTTTTCGATGAAATTTTTGCCCGTTTCCAGTTTTCTTTCATCTTTTCGTAATATTCGACAGGTGTGATGTGTCATCGTCGCCCAAAAACGGGAAACAGTCGTTCTTTTTCGAGCGATTTTGTCCGCCACTTTTGGGAGCGATTCTCCATTCAGGCATATTTTTCGCTGAAAAAGTGGTTTCTACGCCCAAAAACAAAAAAAGACGGCATAAACCGTCTTTTTGGGGATGTAACAAATATTTAAGAATTGCTTATTGTGGTCATCAGCGGCACTTCCGTCAGCCGGAAGCCCAGCGCGTCGCAGGAGGTCAGCCGATAATGGATGCCTTCATGCTCGCCGTTGAACCCCGCGCGGATTCCTGCCCCGTGCAGATGACCGTACACCACCGTATGCACCCTGTGCCGCGCAAGCACCTGCGTGAACGGCGTATCCAGCACGGTCAGCAGCAGCGGCGGATAGTGGAGCATGACGACAATCGGCTTCTGCCCCTGCGCCAGTTTTTCCGCCGCGCTGATCGCCATGTCCAGCCGCAGCAGTTCACGGTTCAGGATGCGCTCATCCTCCGGCGCAAGCGGCGCGTCGCCCGTGGGGAACATCCACCCGCGCGTGCCGCAGACGACAAAATCCCCCATATCCAGCGCGTCGTGCTGCAAGGCGCTCATGCCTTCCGGCAGCATCCGCCGCAGCCTCGAAATACTGTTCCACCAGTAATCGTGATTGCCCTTGATGAGCACCTTGCGCCCCGGCAGCGCGCCAATCTTCTGCAAATCCGGCACGGCGCACTCCAGCTGCATAGCCCACGAGATATCGCCGGGAATCAGCACGGCATCCCCGTCCTTAACACGCGCGCGCCAATCCGCCGCGATATGCGCAAAGTGATTCTCCCAGTGGTCGCCGAAAATATCCATCGGCTTTTCCTCGCCGCCGGGCAAATGCAAATCACCGATGGCAAACAGCGTCATGTGTCCTCCTTGCGCAGCGCGGACAGGTCACATATCGTCGTCCGCGTCCTCGTCGTCATCCTCGTTGGCTTCGTCTTCCTGCATTCCTTCCAAAGAAGTCATTTCGCCCGCCATCTTCGTGTATTCGCCGTCGGTTTCTTCCGGCAGCATCTGAATTTCGTCCATCGAGCCGACGTCGTCCATGTCCGTCAGGCTGCGCGGCGTCACCTGCTCGCCGTCGCCGTCACCGGAATCGTCGGACGCAGCGCCCACGCTCTCCGCCGCCTGCGCGTTCATTTCCTTCAGGCAGAACAGGCAGATATCGCGTCCCGGCAGTGCGGGATTCTCGTTGCATACGCTGCACATTTCCACGTCGTCCTGCCCGCCTTCGCCCTTCATCTCGCGCATACACACCTTGCAGTACTTGTCGCCGGGCGTTGTGATGTAGTTCAGTTCACACCGCGGGCATTGAACATACTTCTTCATAAGAAGATTCCCTCCTAAAATTCAGACCGCCGGGTGCTTTTTCCGTCCGGCACATTCTGTGGTAGTTATTTCCTTGGAAAGCCGCTGGAGATTTTCTTGCGTCTCCAAAAGCTATATGTTACAATCATGTTACGATTCTCGTCAGGAATCGTAATAACTTTCGGAGGAGCTTGCAATGAACAAGAAGTACGCGGCGTTTTTCACTGCGTCCGTCCTGCTGCTCACCAGTCTATCGGCTGCTGAGAACTTCCCGACGTCGCAGTTCGATTATGATGGATGGTATCGCCCGAACGGAACGTTCTGTCCCGCGCAGGATGCCGTCGCAACACCCCGTCCAACCGCCACACCTGCCAGTGCGCCGGTAAAAACGTCTGCACCTTCCACGGGGGATGATTATACTACACCATCGTCGCAAGTGCAAGAGGAAATTCTGCTGAATTTGCTCAATCAGGAACGAATTGCGCAGGGACTTTCGCCTTTGACGCTCGACGCGGAGCTTTCCCGCATTGCGCGCATCAAATCCGCCGACATGCGTGACAACCATTACTTTGCGCACAAGTCCCCCACCTACGGTCATGTCAGCGACATGCTGAAAACGTTCGGCTATTCCTTCTCCGGTGCGGGCGAGAACATTGCCCACCATGCCACCACGGAAAAGGCGCACGCCGCGTTCATGTCCTCGGACAGACACCGCCGCAACATTCTCTCCAGCGCCTGGCAGAAGGTCGGGTTGGGTATCGTCTACGACGCGAACGGTTACGTTTATGTGACGGAGATTTTCGTCCGCTGACCCTTTTTCGCCCCTTCCAATCTCGGAAGGGGCATTTTGTCATGTACCAATCCTGATGGTCGGCTGCGCAACAGGGGGCAGCGGCGCTTCCGGCGTCTCCCTCGTTTCGGATGATTCCGCCGTGACGGACATCGCTTCCTTTGTCAGCGGCACGCCGTTTGTCACCTGCACCGGCCGATGGCAGCGGATGCCGCGGTTCATGCCCTCCACGCCGGGAAGCGACACGCCGCGCGCGTGCAGGATGGCGCGTCCGGCGGCGCTTCGGCGCGGATTCGGCGCATTGAGCGTGGCATCCAGCGACATTTGCACGGCGTTTTCCACCGCGCGCGCCACTTCCGGCGTTACGGGCAGGTAGACCAGCTCGGCGCGGGGAAAAATCAGGTTGCGCGGCACATCAGCGTGGGCATTGGGTTTCTTTTTCATTGCTGCACTCCTCCATCCAGCCGGATTCTCCGGGCAGTTCCCATCGTATGCGGCGGATGGAAGATGCGTGTCAGGCTTCCGGCGCTTCTTCTTCCGGCGCAAGCACCTTTTCCAGAAGCGTCAGCAGCTGGTCGCGCCCCGTGCCGTCTTCGGACGACCAGCAGATAATCTCCCACGGCTGCACAAGCAGGGCGCGGCAGATAGGCGCAAGCTGCTTCTGGCGCGCGCCGCGGCTGATCTTGTCCGCCTTGGTGGCAATCACGGTGAACGGGATGCCCATCTGGCGGAGGAAGAGGTTCATCTGCTTATCGTCCTCGGTCGGTTCGTGGCGGATATCCACAAGGCACAGGACGTGGCGCAGTTCATCGGACTGCTCGAAGTAATCCTGCATCATCTTGCCCCAGCGGAGTTTCTCCTGCTTATCAACCTTGGCGAAGCCGTAGCCGGGCAGGTCAATCAAATGAAAGCTGTCGTTGAGCAGGAAGGCGTTGATGAGCCGGGTTTTTCCGGGCGTTTGGGACGTGCGCGCGAGGGAGCGGCGGTTGCAGAGCTTATTGATGAGGCTGCTTTTGCCAACGTTGGATTTTCCGGCGACGGCAATCTGCGGCAGTCCGACGCCCTCGAATTTCCCGTACTGCGCCATAGAGGTAATAAATTCTGCTTTTTTGATTTCCAATTTCGTATCTCCTTTGGGTTTTGGGGATTTACTCGCGGGTATTGCGGCTTTGTGGTCGCGCCCATTTGGCGCGACACTGCACAGTTGGTGAAAAGAGCGGCTTGGAGGCGCGTCTGAGGACGCGCGAAGTTACTGGCAGGGACGCTTCGCTGCCTGCGCCT
>ERZ773188.222-NODE-222-length-71221-cov-5.310710_pt1 | contig 71221 bp, 74 predicted proteins | sample MGYA00581011_ERZ773188 | MGnify/ENA primary metagenome ERZ773188 (study PRJEB29015, sample SAMEA2737798) | human gut metagenome | biome: human gut; feature: human-associated habitat; material: faeces | place: China | collected 2012 ...
TAGTATACAGGTAAATCCACGAAGTTACAAAGTGGAGGTCATTACATATTGTCTATAGAAAAAGGATTGCCATACGAACATCCTATGACAATCCTTACAATCTACTGCATAAATAAAAGATTATAACTGATCTTTTACATCTTTAATGCTGAAGCTGGTACGTCCCATCTTATCCTTACCTAAGCATACCACTTTTACATGATCTCCAAGGGTAAGAACATCCTCAACATGATTGATACGCTCATTTGCAATCTTAGAAATGTGAACCATTCCTTCTTTGCCCGGAGCGAACTCAACAAATGCACCGAACTCCTTGATGCTGACAACATCACCCTCTAAGATCTGTCCCTCATAATAATCTGTTGTGATGATCTGGATCAAGCGAATTGCCTCCTGCATCATCGCTTCATCTTCGCCACAAACAGAAACGGAACCGTCATCTGTAATATCGATCTTCACACCGGTACGCTCGATCAATGTATTGATCGTCTTACCGCGCTGACCAACAACATCGCCAATCTTCTGCGGATCGATCTGAATCTGAACGATCTTCGGAGCATATGTGCCCACTTTCTCACGAGGTGCACCGATTGCCGGAAGCATAACCTCATTCAAAATGTACATTCTTGCCTCACGTGTGCGGCGAATTGCCTCCTCAACGATCGGTCTTGTAAGTCCATGAATCTTAATATCCATCTGGATCGCTGTAATACCATCTTTGGTACCTGCCACCTTAAAGTCCATGTCACCGAAGAAATCCTCTAAGCCCTGAATATCTGTCAATACCAGATATTCATCGTCTGTATCACCGGTTACCAATCCACAGGAAATACCTGCAACCGGTTTCTTGATCGGTACACCTGCTGCCATCAATGACATTGTAGATGCACAAATACTTGCCTGAGAAGTTGATCCGTTGGATTCAAAAGTCTCAGAAACAGTACGGATTGCATATGGGAACTCTTCCTCACTTGGAAGTACCGGAACAAGAGCTCTCTCTGCCAATGCACCATGTCCGATCTCACGACGTCCAGGTCCGCGGCTAGGTTTTGTCTCACCAACAGAATAAGACGGGAAGTTATAATGATGCATATAACGCTTGCTTGTCTTATTTGGATCTAATCCATCAACACGCTGGCACTCAGAAAGCGGTGCAAGCGTTGTGATCGTACAGATCTGTGTCTGTCCACGTGTAAACATTGCAGAGCCATGTACTCTCGGTACAAGATCAACCTCTGCTGCAAGCGGACGGATCTGATCGATCGCACGTCCATCCGGACGTTTGTGATCTACTAAGATCATCTTACGAACTGTCTTCTTCTGATACTGATATACAGCCTCATCAAGGATCTCTAACCAATCCTCTTTATCCGCAAATGCCTCTGCTAACTTCTCAGTTACAAGACGAACATTTTCTTCTCTTGTCTGCTTATCGTCAGAAAATACTGCCTCTTCCATCTCTGCCGGAGGAACGATCTCTTTGATCGCTGCAAACATCTCCTCAGGGATCGCACAGCTTGTATACTCATGTTTTGGCTTGCCGACCTCAGCAACGATCTGATCAACAAACTGAATGATCGTCTGGTTTACTTCGTGACATTTATAGATTGCTTCGATCATCTTGTCCTCCGGAAGCTCATTCGCACCAGCTTCGATCATAATAACTTTTTCACGGGTAGAAGCTACGGTCAAACGCAGATCTCCGTTATCCCACTGCTCCTGATTTGGATTGACGATAAACTCACCATCCACAAGTCCCATCTGTGTTGTAGCACAAGGACCTGCAAAAGGAATATCAGAAATACTTGTTGCCACTGCAGAACCGATCATAGCAACTAACTCCGGACGACACTCCGGATCTACGGAAAGTACCAGATTGTTCAAAGAACAGTCATTGCGGTAATCCTTCGGGAACAACGGACGCATTGGTCTGTCGATAACACGTGCTGTAAGTACTGCATTCTCAGAAGCCTTACCTTCACGTTTATTAAATCCTCCCGGAATCTTTCCAACGGAATACATCTTCTCTTCAAACTCTACAGACAATGGGAAAAAATCAATTCCCTCGCGTGGCTTATCGGATGCTGTAGCCGTACATAATACAGTTGTGTCTCCATAGTGCATCAATGCTGCACCGTTTGCCTGCTTAGCAACTCGTCCAATATCAATTGATAAAGTTCTGCCTGCAAGCTCCATTGAATAAGTCTTGTATGACATATATTAACCTCATTTCCGTGCTGTAAAATATACTCGGCACAAGGCAGGCACAGCACACTCCCTGTCTCGTCCGGATGCAGGCATAGCCGAAACAACTGAAAAAACGACCTGCTCAGATTATCTTTTCAGAAGTCTCGGAAACCGCCTGCACACTATCTGTATAATTATATCATGGAACCATATGATATGCAACAGCAAAAAACCGGTTGTGCAATCTATACACAACCGGCCGATACAAGCCATTACTTTGATTATTTTCTAAGACCAAGCTTCTCGATCAATGCACGATATCCTTCAAGATCTTTCTTCTGAAGATATGCAAGAAGGTTACGTCTCTGACCGATCATCTTCAACATACCACGTCTGGAATGATGATCTTTCTTATTAACCTTTAAGTGCTCTGTCAACTCACGGATACGCTCTGTTAAGATAGCGATCTGTACTTCCGGTGAACCTGTATCCTCTGGAGTACGTCCATAAGTCTTGATAATTTCTGCTTTCTTCTCTTTACTGATCATAATAAAATCCTCCTATCAATTATTTTCTCCAATCACTAAGAAATGGACGGAGTGACCACTTTCTGAGTGACGGTATTAACAACTTTCACATATTAACACAAAACCGATTGCCTGTAAAGTGTTATCCGAAAAAATTTATTCCCTTTTCTGTCATAAGCGCATCCAATGCAACATCATGCTCCTGTGCTTCCATCCGCTGCACAAGTTGAAACGAAAATGCATAACCGATCTTGAGTACTCCTCCGGCATTCGGTTGACACAATCCATATTCCGCAAAGTAGCGGTCATAAAATCCGGCACCATACCCGACCCGGTAACCTCTTTCATCATAAGCAAGCCCCGGCACCAGCATAACTCCATCTTCTGCCCGAACCGGCTCCGCACCAGCCGGCTCTAATATCCCCATGGCGCCTCTGTGCAGATCGTTCATTGCCCTTGCTTCATAAAACTGCATCCGATTTCCTTCCACGCGAGGCACTGCCACTGCTATTTCCGGCAGTTCTTTCCACACTCTCTGCAATAACTGAAGTGTATCGATCTCTGTACGGCAGGACACAAATGGATAGAACCGGCGAGGTCCCTTCTGACGTAAGAAAGCCATCATATGATCTACTGCCTGCTGCTCTGCTGCCTCTCTCTTATCCCCTGTTAGTTCGGCACGCATGGCACGCATTTGTCCACGAAGCTCTTCCTTGGTCAATTAATGTCCCTTCTTTCTCTCTTTCGCTGCCATTTCCTTACCAAGATCTCTTGTCGTTCCGTCCGGATTGACAATCGTTACATTGTTTAATTGCGCACGCAGATTATTTTTGACGGAGTCGATATACTCTTTGCGCAATTTCTGCTGTTCTGCCTTTTCTTCTGCCGTCAATCCTTCTGATTTTGATTTGTGATACAATTCGTTAATTCTTGCAATTTTCTTATCATCCATATTTTCCTACATTCCTTTCTATGATCTTTTGCTCTAAATATGCTGCACATATGTTGTTCAAACAGTAACTTCCGGTATGAGAAATTTCCGTTACTTCTTCTTTTCTCCCAATTGCAACAGAAGCTGTTCTGCCACTTTCAGCCCATCCATCGCCGCCGAAGTAATTCCTCCCGCATAACCGGCGCCCTCACCGCATGGGTAAACCCCTTCATAATTTGCCTGCAGTGTATCATCCCGTATAATGCGGATTGGAGATGACGTTCTCGTCTCCACGCCGGATACGATCGCATCCACTCTTCCAAATCCATGGATACGTCTTTCAAACTGCGGAATGCTCTCCGCAATGGCATCGCCAATCTCTTTCGGTAAAATGCTTCGCACATTAGTAAGCGTATATTCCCCACACAGACACGGCGTCACTTCGCCAAGTGCTGTACTTTCCCGGTTCTGTAGAAAATCCCCTAATAGCTGTACCGGAATCCTTCCTTGCCCCTGCTCATAGGCGGCCTGTTCCAACCGACGTTGAAACTGCATACCGTCAAACAGCCCCTCGCCAAAATCTTCCGGTCCCACCGTTACGACAATGGCGCTGTTCGCATTGGCTCCGTCTCTGGCATATTCACTCATACCATTGACAACCAGCCTTCCACACTCCGAAGAGGCATTGACAACCTGTCCACCCGGACACATGCAAAAAGAATACACGCCTCTGCCATCCGATGTTGTATTGGTCAGTTTATATGAAGCCGGTGGAAGGATCTTAGCCGCCTCTCCATACTGCGATAAACCGATCATCTCCTGTGGATGTTCCATCCGCACGCCTACAGCAAATGCCTTAGGCTGCATAACAACGCCCTGTTCTTTAAGCTCTATAAACGTATCTCTTGCACTATGTCCTGTGGCAAGTATCACAGCCTCACACGCCATCTGCGAAATTCTACCCGCCTGTTCATATTCCACGCCACAAATGCGGTCCCCCTGCAATAGAAACCTCACAAAGCGCGTGTCAAAATGCACCGTTGCGCCCAGCGCTAAGATCTCTTCCCGGATCGACCGTACTACCTCTCGAAGTTTATCGGTTCCGATATGCGGTTTCTGCATATACAAAATCTCTTCCGGTGCTCCATGCGCCACAAAACATTCCAGCACTTTTCGGTTTCTGCCGGAAGGATCCTTTACCATCGTATTGAGTTTGCCATCTGAAAAGGTTCCGGCTCCGCCTTCCCCAAACTGCACATTACATTCCGGATCCAGCTCTCCTGTCTGCCAAAAATGATCCACCTTGCGCCTTCGCACATCGACATCGCTTCCCCGCTCCAAAATAACCGGTTTTAACCCGGCTCTCGCCAACTCTAATGCAGCAAATAAACCTGCCGGTCCCATGCCGACCACAACCGGAGCACTGATCGTATCTGCAAAGGTAACAACTTTTCTTTGCTTTGATGCTTTCACCAAAGTAACTTTCGATTGAAATGCTTTCTGCTGCAACAGCTTATGTTCGCCATCCAGACAAAGCGTCACGGTATAACTGAACACGATTGCATCCTTATGCCTCGCATCGATGGAACGCCGTTTCACCGTCAAATCCCGCAATTGTGATTCTTTGCGGTGCAATAACTTTGCCGCCGCCTTGCGTACCAATGCATATTCAGACTCCGTCAATATACCACGACGAAGTGCTTCGGCAGGCACCTCCTGTTGTACCTTGGCCAACGGTACTTTTATCTGTGTGATCTGTATCATGATCTACTCCTTATCTTTGTTTTTAATGCACACGCCGCACTCTGCCCTGCCAAATGTCCACTAGACCAAGCCCACTGCAGATTGTAGCCGCCACAGATCCCATCAACATCCGCCAGTTCTCCGGTAACATATATTCCCGGATACTTGATCAGTTCCAAAGTGTCAGCCTGCAGTTCGCTTAAAGCCACGCCTCCGGTTGTAACCTGCGCCTTGTCGAAATCACTCACCTTCCGGATATGTAATTTTTTGCCTTTGATCTGATCTGCCAGATCGTTTCGCCATCTGTCCTCCTGCAATATTTCAGCTCCATCTCCAGGGCTCTTATGCAATGCCTGCAACAATGCTTTCGCTAATTTATCCGGAAGCATACCGTCCAAAACATCCCCCAGACTTCTTCCAACTCCATAGGTATTAACCCGGCGCAACAGTTCTTCCATAACCTGTTCTTTGGTATGATCCGGCATAACATCAAGTTTTAAATAGGGTTCTTTTCCTTGGTACAAGAGGCGGGAAACTCTTCCGCTGATCTGAAATACCGGAATACCGGAAATCCCTTTGGCAACCATCTGTATCTCTCCGATATCTTCTGCCAGTCTGCTGCCCTCACACCACAGTTCGACCTGTCCCATAATTCGGACACCACTCCATAATTTACAGCAGGCATCATCGAGTTCGATCGATGTCAATGCCGGCAATGGCGGTACGATCGCCACTCCAAGTTCCTGCAGCATACGATAACCATCTCCGGTCGTACCCTGTGCAGGAGCCGCACTGCCGCCAACTGCTAATATCAGTTTACGTACAAGATATTTATCGCGGTCCGTCTGTACTTCATAACCGGTAATATTCTGACCGGACAGATCCTTTCTCGGAATGATCCGCTGCAACGTTTCGTCACAATGAACCTCCACCTTATACCGATCCATCTCGCGCTCTAACATAGCTCGTACCGAAGCCGCCTGCCCGGATAACGGATAATAATAACCATCACGTTCTTTTGACATCACACCGCTTTCCCAAAAATAATCAATGACTTTTTGGTGATCAAACCGCTGTAGCACCATTTGAACTAACGTATCATCACTGCTGTGATAACAGGATATTTCCTGATTTCGATTCGTAAAATTGCAGCGTCCGTTCCCGGTCGCTAAAATCTTTTTACCCGGTTTATTTTTCTTTTCGATCACGGTAACATTAGCGCCCAGCTTTGCAGCCTCAATCGCTGCAACCATTCCGGACGCACCGCCTCCCGCCACAAGTACAGGTATGCTTCGCATCTTCATCCTCCCTGTTCCTTTTATGACTGCTCTTATGAAGAATAATTTTCCAATAAGCCATATAAGGCATCTTCATCTTTTACTTCAATGCCATTTTTTAATGACATCTGCTCCTCTTTCGACAAAGTATCCGTAGATATTCCGGTATATTCATAAACCGTCTTCTGGTCACCATAATAGACAACCACTTCTCCATCTACTGCGATCAAATAATAACGATATTTTACTTTTGAAGGATCATAAATTTTCCGTACAATGATCCGATCTTTCGAAAATGTTGTGATCCCTATACTTTGCAAACCATTTAAAAACTCCTCCACCGGAAGATTCTGCATGTACTTTTTGAAATAGCCATCTGCTTCTTCCCTGTTAAAACCAACTAATTCCTCCGGAATCGTTTCGTATTCTGTCGTGGTCTGGTCTTTCACTTTGTCGTAATTTTCAATCTGATACACCGTATTAACCGATAACATTTCCTCTGTGTTTGCCACCGGAAGCCCCTCTGACAGATCTTCGAATTTGACCTCGACCTGTTTAGAAACTTCTTTTTGTACGGCTCCGGCAATCTCCTCACGATATGACCGGCTAAGCTGCGTATACTTTCCCATCGCTGCACGATAACAATAATAATTCATTAACACAACGACTGTCAATGCTCCAAATGCCGCACTCCAATATAAAAATCTGCGTTTTCTCATTCTTGTTTCCTCCTTACTAAGCATCCACACTTAGATCACTGCCCTGTTTGGGCCGTATTAGATGTCTTAGTACCATTTTCCCACGAAACAAGAAAGATATACCCTTATCCCGACATAACTACCAATTCAACGCTCTATAGTTAAAATTGCCACAAATTTCTGTCTGCTCAATATAATGGCAACCGGTTACCTGCCACCTTCATGGGACGACACCCAATTGCCAGATTTCAAAAATAAAGCAACGCGCTCGTTGGCATCGTCTACGATCTTCTCATCATACCCAAGCATTTTTAGCAACCGGATCGCATTTCTTGTGCAGGCACGACCTTCATGCAAGCAATAATCAAACGTCACTTTATCATCTTCCACCTGTTCTTCAAAGTGATAATTATCGTATTCTTTCTCTAATAAATACGTCAGTTCAATATCATGCGTGGCTGCAAAACATAATCCGCCCTGTTCTGCTATTGCCTGCAAGATCCGGCTGGAAGCAGCGATTCTTTCGACTGTATTGGTTCCTCGAAGTACCTCATCGATAAAGCAAAGCACCGGCAATTCCGATAATCTTGTCAGATCTAAGATTCGTTTTAACGATCTGATCTCCACAATATAATAACTTTCCTGACTTAATATATCATCTCGCAGCGCCATGGACGAGGCGATACAAAACCACGAAGCCTGATAATTCTCCGCTAAAACCGTATGCAATGTCTGCGCTAAGATCGCATTGAGTGCTACTGTCTTGATAAACGTTGATTTTCCCGATGCATTCGATCCCGTCAATAACACACTGCGCTCTGCCGTAATAGAATTTCTGACTCCCTCCGGGATCAACGGATGGTACATTTCAGTTACCGCAAACTTTCCATTTGCCTGATGTGACAACTGCGGTACACAATATTCTCCATACATAATACGGCAAGATGCCGTCGATAACATCGTATCTAAATATCCTATCGTATCATACATGATTCGCAACTGCTGCTCGTATTTTTTTGCCTCACGGATCATTGTCGACATTTTGACCAGATCTACATGGAACAAAATTCTTATATAGTCCATCAACGAATCCATAATATCTCCGGACATCCCGCTTCCACCATTCACCAAAAAACAGAAACGTCTGTATTTTCCAAAACAGGATGTCTGCTTTTTTAGCTGATCCTGATACTTTTCAAGACCCGGAATCTTCTTCCTCGCAACGCCCTCGCATTGCTCTACCATATGCAGTATAAACGTAAACAGCCGTATATAACTGTCCACCTTTGCCTTAGCCTGATAATACGATATAATATTTCCACCCATGATCGCAATACTGGCGATCACCATAAATTCCGGTGCAAAGGCACAGCCTATAAGAGCGCCGACCAGACAGACACCTGCCAATATATGAGGCAGTGCCCCGATCGGTTTCATATCCTGTATTAATTCCAAATGATCATACACGGACATTCGTTCTAATTTGCCGATCTCTGCAAGCGCCTCCTGTAAATACATGCGTTCCTGTGTATTCTCCAACAGATATGTGATCACTCGCTCGCGTTCTTCCATTTCTGCATCTGAAGCAATCGGATGACGGAGTGCTGCATACAAATATTCTTCCCCGATCGAAGTCCGTGTATGATTCCATACCTGATACACTTTATCCATATCCAGATCATTCCAGGTAATATCGTCCACAAATTCATGCTTTTGGCTTTCCTCCGCCTTTTTTTCTAACACCTTATAATAGCTGACAATAGCATTCCACTGTTCCTCCGAATAATTACGATCTGCAGATTTTCCCCATGAGTTGATCAAAAACTCTCTCATCCGCTTCCTTCTCGCCTTTTCATCACAGACCATTTTGATCCCGATAAGCACCAAAATTACTACTACAGCGATAATAATCTTAATTCCTATATCCATTTTGAAACCTCCACATGTAATTACGAAAGAAAAAGAGAGTTTATTGCAACTCTCTCTTTCCAATTTGAATTATTGTATAATGCAGACACTAAGCTACCCGTTATACATAAGATAACTCTCCGCCGGGACATCATTTTTATAAAACACGTCCGATCTTGATCGGCTTACGATAATAAGCACTGGAAATCTTAATTCCATCGCTCGGGTTACTTGCATGAATGATCTGACCGTTTCCAATATAGATCGCTACATGGCTGACATGTCCACTTCCATAGAAGAACAGATCTCCCGGTCTTTCGCTTCCCTGTGATACGCTTCTAGTCGCAGATGCCTGTGCACCGGACGTACGTGGCAGTGAATGACCAAAGCGCTGGAATACACGCATCGTAAAGCCGGAGCAATCTGTTCCGCTCGTAAGGCTTGTACCACCATATACATAACGATTGCCCAAGAACTGCATTGCATAGGAGATCAAGGAAGATGCTCCTGAAGAGCTTCCACTGTCTCTATCCTGTGATCGACTGCCGCCCTTTTTGCCGGATTTTTTACTCTGACCTACTTCTTTGATCGAAACGGCACGATTCAAATTGTAAGTCATCTTAATAAAATCTTTCGATACAAATGCTCTGTCGTCATCAATAGCGATCATAACCCAATTATTCAGGTCAGCATACATTTTCTCTTTGTCAATCCCCTTTAGCTGAGACTTCTTCACATTTTTACGGATATATTCATCCAGCCAGCCTTTGGTTAATGTCTCTCTGGTAATCTTATAATCTTCATCTGCTGAAATCTGGTCAAACACGTTTGCCTTCGTTGACGGCAGATAACGTACATTTAACGTTTCAGTTGTAACCGTTGCACGCAATGTTGCTACTTTCTGAGCCTTTGCCTCCGCTTTCTCATCCGTGATCAGATAACTTGCTTTGACAAAACCTCTCACACCACCGGATACGATCTTAGCCCATCCCTTTTTGATCTTGTATACATGACAACCGGAATTATTTGTCATCTTTCCGACTATTTTAGCATTCTCACTTGGTCTTTTACGTACATTCACATAATTCTTGACCTGTACCACGCCCAAACGATCATACACAAGATTCAGCTTGATCTTCTTCGGCGCAGGTGTTGCTGTCACCGTCGCCTGTACTGTCGTACTCTGTGCAGGTGTTGCTGTCACCGTCGCCTGTACTGTCGTACTCTGTGCAGACTGATCGGAAGTGCCGGTCTGCTGTACAACAGCGTTAGTCTGTGCCACACCCTCAGCCTTGTCCTGCTCCGGTACCTTAGTAAGTACTTCTGACGCCTCCTCAAGTTCCATATCCTGCAGAGCATCTTCGCAATATTTATCAAAAGATACCGCTAATCCTGCCAATGGCTTTTCCGTCTGTTTACCCCAATCATTACCCGCCGAAACAACATGTCCCAGACAGATGACACCCAAGGATGCAACTGCCATTCCGATCACTACATGTAATTTATTCTTATCCATGTTATCCTCCATATTCTCATGATCCTGTCTGCAACAAACACACAGGATCCTCATTTCTCCATCGACCGCCTGCAACGCAGACGGTCGTAGAAAGTATTTCTGTTATTTATTTTGTATAATTGTTACAAATATATTACGAAGTATAACAAACTGTTAAGAAATTGTCAAATAATGATGCACACAAGTCCGCCATTTCCATCATTGACCACTTTTTGAATGGTTTCCTGCAATTTGATACGACTCTCATCTCCCAGTCGATCCACTTTCGTATCCATCCCCTCTTCAACCAATTGACGGACGGTTTTTCCAAAGATATTGGTATCCCATATACCTTTTTCATCATCTTCCCCATGCTGATCTGCAATGTAGGCAATCAAGTCATTGGCCTGTTCCTGTGTACCAACGATCGGGGCTATCTCTGTCTCGATATTGGCCTGTATCAAATGAATAGATGGGCTGACAGCTCGAAGTTTCACACCATACTTACTGCCGTGCTTGATCAGTTCCGGTTGATCGATCTCAATCTCATCTACCGATGGTGTCACAACGCCGTACCCCTTACGGTGTACTTCCTCCCACGCATTTTTCAGTTTGTCGATCTCTGCATGATTGTCAGCATATTCTCGCAGCAAATGGATCAATTGATACTCGTCATCTATCTGTGTCCCCACCAATTCACTAAGTATCTGATAATATCTTCCATCATCAAATAATGTGTCGATCCGGACTTCTCCGTTTTCCATACCGATCCGGCCAATCCGAAACCCCTTGATCGCATCACTGGTGATCGCCAGATTGGCGGCTGTCACATCACACAGTCTGCTGATCCCACCCAAAATCATACGAACTTTTTGCACCAGTTCCTGCTTCAGCCAATGATCCTGTGGCAGCATCTCTACCCATTTCGGCAAATGGAAGGCTAGTTGGCGTACCGGAAAAGAAGACAGGATTTTTTCTAAAATTGCAAGAACGTCCTCCCGGCGAAGCTGGTTACAATTGACAGCCATAGCGACCGCATGATATGTCTGCTCCAGTTTTTCCACCAATGCTGCGGTCTCTGAACCATAAGGTTTTGCCGAATTTACAAGTACCACAAATGGTTTTCCTATCGCTGTCAACTCCTGGATCGTTCGTTTCTCCGGATCTTCAAATGCCTCTCTTGGCAAATCCCCAAAAGAGCCGTCAGTTGTCACAACAATGCCGATCGTTGAATGATCATGAATCACTTTTCTTGTGCCAAATTCGGCAGCCTGTGTAAAAGGCATTGGACTTTCTGACCAAGGAGTCATAACCATTCTTTCATTTTGTTCCTCGTAAAGTCCCTCTGCTCCCTTAACTATGTAACCGACGCAATCGATTAAGCGGATCTTAACTTCATTTTCTCCAAACAGTTTAACATTTGCCGCCTCTTTGGGAATAAATTTCGGCTCCGTTGTCATGATCGTTTTGCCGGCAGCCGACTGTGGGAGTTCATCTACGGCACGTTGTCTTTCGTGTTCCTGTTCCATCTCCGGCAAGACCAATAATTCCATAAAACGTTTGATAAAGGTCGATTTACCGGTTCGCACCGGTCCGCAGATTCCCAGATAAAACTCTCCTCCTGTGCGTTCAGCAAGATCTTTATATACTTGAAATTCACTCATCAGGCATTCCCCTTCCATAATATATGCCATGCTACTCTAAGGTTTCTACCACAATCTATGCACCGGCACAACAGAATATGCCACAAATAAGCAAAGCCAGCGCTTGCTTTTGTCACGCTATACAACAGCAATTTTCTATACCAAAAAAGACAGTGCATTCATACACTGCCTTTCATACTGTTATCCATATATGTTTATATCTTCAAAGAACCAGACAATGCTGAAAGCTGCTGTATCTCCTTCAAAATAGTGTTCTGATTTGCCACAAAAAACAAACTTACGATGATCAGACAAACCGAAATAAGCAATCCAAAGATCGAGCATACGAGCCCGGCAATTGCCATCCCGGTACCAGCCTTTTGCTTTGCCAGTACATAACCGGATAATCCCAATCCTACAACGGCCAGAATCAATGTGATATACTGCGAGCAACAACATAACACGATCGATAAAATACCACAGATCATTCCGGCTACTGCCATTCCCGGGTTTGGCTCCTCCGGCACATAATATCCCTCCTGCGGAGCTTTCGTGTAACCATTTTCTTCCATTATGACCCCTTTCCGCATTATTTCTGCGTGGCACGATACTTCGCATAGCCCTTGGAATAATGCATTTTTTCATCCTTTGTCACAAACACCGCTTCGACATTGTCCAAAGAGTCGATCAATTCCATCCCTTTCTCCAAACCTAAGCCGAAACAAGTGGTAGACAATCCATCTCCATCTACAGATGCTTTTGAAAGTATTGTCACCGCCATCAACGTATTATCCACCGGGTAACCGGTAGACGGATCCAATATATGATGATAGAATTTTCCGTTCTGCTTAAAACATCTCTCATAAATACCGGAAGATACCACAGAGAGATCCTTCACTGCTACGGTATCAATTACTGCATCCCGATCTGAAAACGGTTGTCTGACTCCGATCCGAAACGCAGTTCCATCCGGTTTATTGCCCAAACATAATATATTTCCACCCAGATCGATCAATGCTGATGTCACACCATCCTGACGCAACAGATCTTTTAAGCGGTCTGCTATATATCCTTTGGCGATTCCTCCAAATTCAATGCCGGTGCCGGGCACCGAAAACGATAATCGATCATTATGCAAACGAATATGCTCATCTCCCACATAGGTCAGCGCCTTGCGAATCTCCGCGTCCTGTGGCACAGTTGGCTGATCTGTCGAAAAATCCCATAAGCTGCTAACAGGCTCTATTCCCATCGTAAAACATCCTTTAGACAGTTTACCATATTTGAACGAATAATTCACCAGTTTTTGCAGCGTATCATTTACCTGAAAAGATATGCTTCCATCGGAACTAACATGGCAAGCAAGCTCTGTGTACGCTTCCGGCAATGCCTGCTTCAGTTTCGTCTCATACTCTGTTCTCTGCTGTTTAGACAACATGATCGTTTGTCCTTTTTGCAAAGACTGACACAATTTGCCCGGAAGAAGCTCCTCATACTTCTTTGACAAAGCATTGATCCGGTACACAGTACTGGTTTCCTTCGTCCGACTGATCACATTTTCGTAGGAACTACATTCCGACACACACTTTTGCAGTGTCTTTTTCGTGCCGCCTTGATAGATCGTGATCTGATAGGTCGTATCAAACGCAAATCCTTGTATATTCTTGGTCTCATTCTGCTGCTTCCGCGGCAAATGACCACTCCCGATCAGATACACCATAACTCCGGCTATTATAAAAATAGCTAACGTATTTATCAAGCGTCTTTTATTCCAAGTCTGCATATTGCTCTGCCAATTCCTTTTCCTCTTCTGATAACTGTGCCTGCATTAACATATCCGGACGCCGCTTAGCTGTCCGAATGACCGACTCACGTCGATACCATTCCTGCAATTTCTTATGATGGCCCGACAGTAACACCTCTGGAACCGCTTCATCTCTCCATATTGCCGGTCTTGTATACTGTGGGTATTCTAACAACCCTTCCGAGAAAGATTCTGTTTCTGCCGACATATCATTGTTTAGTACACCCGGAACCAATCTGGAGATCGTATCCATCATCACTAATGCCGGAAGTTCCCCACCGGTTAATACGTAATCTCCAATGGAAACATAATCTGTAACGATCCGTTCCAACACGCGTTCGTCTATCCCTTCATAATGACCACACAGAAAGATCAGATCTTCCTCTTTGGCATACTCTTTTGCCATCTGCTGGTCAAAGACCTTTCCCTGCGGTGTCAGATAGATCACCTTCGCAGCTGCTGATCCGCCCTGCTCCCGGATCCTTGTCATAATATCCTCATAACAGCGGTATACCGGTTCTGCCTGCATAACCATTCCGGCGCCCCCGCCGTATGGATAATCGTCTACCCTGTTGTGTTTATTATCCGCAAAATCTCGAATATTGACAGCTTCCAGCGCCAAATAGCCTGCTTTTAATGCTCTGCCGGTAATGCTCTCTGACATCGCATTGGTGATCATATCCGGAAATAATGTCATTACATGATAATTCATATTTGTTTTTTACACTAATCCTTTCATAATATGTACCGTTACGATCCTAGCGGAGACATCGACGTTTTTAACACATTCCGGTATAACAGGAAGCAGTACTTCTTTCCCCTCGTGTTCGACAACGTATACAAGATTGGCTCCTGTTTCCAGGACATCTTTCAAAATGCCAAAATCTTCTCCCTCTTCCGTAACAACCTTGGCGTCTATAATGTCTGCCAGATAATATTCTCCCTCTTCCAATGGGATTGCATTTTCACGCGTGACATATAGATCGTGGCCTTTGTATTGTTCAATATCATTAATATTATCAATCCCTTTGAACTTCACGATCACGAGATTCTTAAAAAATCGTGTCGATGCAATTTCTAAGGTCTTATATTCTTTTCCGGTATCTAATAAAACTTCTTTTAATTTTTTGTAACGTGTCACATCATCTGTCGTAGGATACACTTTGACTTCCCCACGAATACCATGTGTATTAGCGATTACGCCAACGCGAAACATATCTTCCATTTTTATCCTCCAATAAAAAAGCAAAGCCAGCATTTTGCTTTGCAAGAATTGCTAAAGCAATTCTTGGTGGCATAGCACCACATTGTGAGCAGTTTCCTATAAAGAAATAAACGCCCATAGCATAAGCTACAGGCGTAAACAGTCAGTTTACTGACCAATTTCCACGATAACCTTTTTGTCTGTCTTAGAAGCGGCAGCCTTGACAACAGCACGGATTGCCTTAGCAATACGGCCCTGCTTTCCAATAACTTTGCCCATATCTTCTTGAGCTACTTTGAGCTCTAACAGAATCTCGTTATCTTTCTCAGTCTCCTGAACGGTGACCTCTTCAGGGTGGTCAACAAGGGACTGTGCAAGAACCTCTACCAATTCTCTCATACCTGAAACCTCCCCGTGTACAAGAATTACTCTGTGATTCCAGCCTGCTTCAAAAGCTTGCCTACTGTCTCAGTTGGCTTAGCACCATTTGCTAACCACTTCTTTGCTGCTTCCTCATCAAATTTGAATACACTAGGGTCCTGATTAGGATCGTAAGTACCAATCTCCTCGATGAACTTTCCATCTCTTGGAGAACGGGAATCAGCTACAACTACTCTATAGAAAGGTGCTTTCTTCTTACCCATTCTTCTTAATCTAATCTTTACTGCCACGATTTTCACCTCCTTAAATCTACATTTATATCGTTAAAAGCCAAATGGCAACTTTGGCATGCCTCCACGACGACGTTTGCCTTTACCGCCCATCATACCGGACATCTGCTTCATCATCTTTTTGGATTGCTCAAACTGCTTGATCAGCTTATTAACTTCTGAAATATCAACTCCTGCGCCTTTCGCAATACGACGTTTGCGTGACGGATTGATGATAGCGGGATTACCACGCTCTTCGCGAGTCATTGAATATATGATCGCCTCTGTGCTCTTAAACACATCATCATCTATATTCAGATCAGCCGGAAGCCCCATACCGGGCAGCATACTCAAAATACTTTGAATACCACCCATCTTCTTCATCTGGGCTAACTGATCCAGGAAATCATTGAAATCAAATTCCGCTTTACGGAATTTTTTCTCCATCTCTTTGGCTTTATCCTGATCGATCTCAGCCTCTGCCTTCTCGATCAAGGTTAGCACATCACCCATTCCCAATATACGCGATGCCATACGATCCGGATGAAACTGTTCCAGATCCGAAAGCTTCTCGCCCATACCAACAAATAGGATCGGACACCCGGTAACTTCCTTGATAGAAAGTGCAGCACCACCTCGCGTGTCACCATCTAACTTCGTCAGGATCACACCATCAATACCGATCTTTTCATTAAACGTAGATGCTACATTTACCGCATCCTGACCGGTCATCGCATCAACGACCAGAATCTTCTGATCCACGGCAACACCCGCTTGAATCTCCTGCAGCTCAGCCATCATATCTTCATCCACATGAAGTCGACCCGCTGTATCCAAGATCACCACATTCAATCCATTCTTAGATGCATGCTCCATCGCTGCTTTCGCAATATCAACCGGTTTATGATTTGTCCCCATGGCAAAAACTTCCACATCCTGTTTCTCACCATTGATCTTTAACTGGTCGATCGCTGCCGGACGATACACATCACATGCTACAAGCAAAGGCTTTCTGCCTTTTTTCTTAAGCTTTCCGGCTATCTTCGCCGTTGTTGTCGTCTTACCGGCACCTTGCAGACCACACATCAGCAGTACTGTTATTTCATTGGAAGGTCGGAGTGCGATCTCTGTCGTCTCGCTTCCCATCAATGCGACAAGCTCCTCATTTACCAGCTTCACGACCATCTGGCCCGGTGTCAAGCTGTTTAGAACATCTTGTCCAACTGCGCGTTCCTGCACTTTTTTCACAAAGTTCTTAACAACCTTGAAGTTTACATCAGCTTCTAACAAAGCCATCTTGACTTCCTTAAGTGCTGCCTTTACATCCTCCTCGGTCAAACGACCTTTGCTTCGAAGGTTTTTAAAAACATTTTGTAATTTTTCTGTCAAATCGAATGCCATAAATAACCTCCTCTTTGTCAAACACAAGTCATAGTATAACGAACCAGAAAAACTTTGTCAAGCATTTTTCTTGACAAAGTTTTTCTAAAGTTAAAATCTATTATCATTGTCCGGCGACACAAATACTGCTATTATCGATACGTATAATAGTACTTTCCGGTTGACTTCGGATAAGAGGCATTACGCAGATCCTGTGTTTTTTTAATTTTCAGCTTGGATTTCTTGATCTTAAAGGTATATGCCTTAGATTTACCGGATTTCAAATTGATCGTTAATTTCTTAGCTGAATATACGCCAATTTTCTTTCCTTTGCCGTTTTTTACCGTAATCTTAAAATTCTTCAAATATTTTGCCTTGTAACCACGGTTATTTAACATTCTGGCTTTTAAGACAAGGTTGCCTTTCTTGTCATAAGACATCTTATATACATTCACGCCAAAACTTCCTGCCGGCAATGCACTCACAGCAACTTTCCGTACCGTATATACATTATCTTTTACAATTACCTTGCAAGGAATCGTAAAACCGGTAGACGTCTTTACCGTGATCGTCGCTGTACCTTTCTTCTTAGCTGTCACCTTACCCTTGCTGTTCACTGCTGCAACCTTTGCGTTGCTGGACTTATAAGTAATCCTAGCACCACCTGCATTTAAGATCTTTATTTGATCCTTAAATCCCTTTGTGATCGTCAACGTCTTAGAGTCAATGGTTGGAGCCAACTTCGGCGTCGGTGTCGGCGTAGATGTCAGATCAGGCTGTCCAAGAACTGCATAAGCCAACTGATCAACGTCAAAAGTTACAGAAATGGTATATGTTCCCTGCGGCACATTCACTGCAAATGCAAATGCAGGATAACTTCCTGTTGAACTCCACTGGGAATCTGACTCCAAAAAAGTCTTTGGTCCATATACTGTCTCTCCCGCACTATTACGGAATGAATATGTTACATTACATTGCGTTGCTACAGCAATTGCAAACTGAGCCACGCCACTGCTCTGCATCGTAAATGTTGCCTCGATCGGCACTCCTGCCGTAGCTGCTCCGGATGCCTCTAACATATAGCTCTCATCAGTTGCCGCCGAAACGTCTTTCGTACTAAATGGTACCATCCCTACAATAAGTGCCAATGCTAACAGTATTGCTAATACTCTTGATGTTTTTTTCATACTTCACCCTCCTATTCTTTTAAAACAATCATTTTCATACGCTTCGTATCTGCCTGATATTCTAAAGCAGATACAAACTTAAAGGCTGACAGAATCCTACTGCCAAACTGCTTTGTAATAACTATACTAAAATATGTCAGCTAATGCAACCGTATCCTCACAATAACTAAAATCTATATCCCGGGCTCTAATATAATCCCAGCCAGATATATGTGATCCCTATTCTGATGTGATCTCCTCTAACAGCGTGAACAACGTCTTCCATTGCTCCTCATCACCAGATAAACCTTTGGCTTCCAATTCTTTCTGTACCTGTTTTACCTGTGCCTTATGACGTTGAAAACGTGCCACAAGGCCAAGTTTCTGCTCATATTCCCGTAATTGCTTCGAAGCACGCTTGATCGCATCGTATACGCCCTGTCTTGAAATCCCCTCTTCCTCCGCTATCTCTGTGTAACCATAGTCATCCAAGATGCACGCTTCAAACATTCTTTGCTGATTTTCTTTCAACAAGGCACCATAAAAGTCATACAGCATAGATAATTCAACTCTCTCTTCTATCGCATTACTTTCCATTGTGTCCATCCTCCATTTTCAACCGCATCCCCACGGAATATTATTTGATATTCTCGATCTTCAGGAATAAAAAGTCCTGTATAGAGAAAATGCTTGAGACAATTTCTATCCTACACAGATAGAAATCACCTCAAGCGCAACTTTAATCTTTTAAATCAATTATACCGGATAAGCCTTTGTCTCTGTGTCTGCAGCACTTGCATCTACTTTATTCTGCTGTGCCTCACGGTATTTGAAGAACTCAGTAGCAACCTGTGGGAACAATGCATAAGACAACACATCTTCATCCTGCTGCTTGTACTGTGCCATTTCCTTCTCAATATCTGCAAGCTGTGGCTTGATCAGATCTGCCGGACGGCATGTGATCGGCTTCTCATCGCCAATACATTTCTTCTGTACTTCCGGATTAAACGGCTTAACTGTTTGGCCAAACTGACCGGACAGAAGCTTTTTAGACTCTTTGGTTACCATCTTATAACGCTCACCGGACACTACGTTAAGCACTGCCTGTGTACCAACGATCTGTGAAGAAGGTGTAACCAAAGGAGGCTCACCAAAATCTTTACGTACTCTTGGCACTTCCTCTAATACCTGCTCATATTTATCTTCCTGTCCCATCTCTTTCAACTGGGATACCAAGTTACTAAGCATTCCACCAGGAACCTGATAACGAAGTGTCTGAATATTAACGCCAAGTACTTTTGTATTCATCAAACCACTCTTCAATGCATCTTCACGCATTGGACGGAAGTAATCAGCAATCTCAGCAAGTTTTGCCTGATCCAGACCGGTATCATACTCAGTACCCTTGAATGCCTCAACCATAACCTCGGTTGCCGGCTGACTGGTTCCCATAGAGAATGGGCTGATCGCCGTATCTATGATGTCACAGCCTGCCTCTACTGCCTTCATATAAGTCATAGAAGCCACACCGGAAGTATAATGTGTATGCAGGTCGATCGGAATCTCTACAGACTCTTTCAATGCCTGTACAAGCTCTGTAGCCTTTGTAGGAACAAGCAGACCAGCCATATCTTTGATACAAAGTGACTTTGCACCCATATCCTCGATACGTTTAGCCATGTCTTTCCAGTAATCTAATGTATATGCATCACCCAATGTATAAGACAATGCGATCTGCGCATGACCATTCTCTTTGTTAGCAGCCTTTACCGCTGTCTCCAAGTTGCGAAGGTCATTCAAGCAGTCAAAAATACGGATAATATCAATACCGTTTGCGATAGATTTCTGTACAAAATACTCTACCACATCATCTGCATAATGATTGTAACCAAGAATATTCTGTCCACGGAATAACATCTGAAGCTTTGTATTCTTAAAGCCGTCTCTTAACTTACGAAGTCTCTCCCATGGATCCTCTTTCAAAAAGCGAAGGGATGCATCAAATGTAGCTCCACCCCAGCACTCTACTGCATGGTATCCAATCTTATCCATTTTATCAACAATCGGAAGCATCTGCTCTGTTGTCATACGAGTAGCAATCAGAGACTGATGCGCATCACGAAGTACGGTCTCCGTAATCTTCAATGGTTTCTTCTCTGCCATAGTTCTCCTCTTTTCTGCGCCGGAAGATATATACAGCCAGCCAAAGGGCTGTATATGATCTTCTCGCGACTAATTATATGTTTCTAGTGTTAAATTCCAAAGATCGCCATAAATACACCGGCGGCAACTGCCGTACCGATAACTCCGGCAACGTTAGGTCCCATTGCATGCATAAGCAGGAAGTTGGTTGGATCCGCTTCAGCACCGACCTTCTGCGATACACGCGCTGCCATCGGCACAGCAGATACACCTGCAGAACCGATCAATGGGTTTACCTTGCCCTTTGTAACCAGGCACATCAACTTACCGAACAATACACCTGCTGCAGTACCTACTGCAAATGCGATCAAACCAAGAGCAACAATCTTTAAGGTTGTAACTTTTAAGAATGCCTCTGCACTGGTAGATGCGCCTACCGATGTGCCAAGAAGAATAACAACGATGTACATCAATGCGTTGCTTGCAGTCTCTGTCAACTGCTTTACAACACCGGACTCTTTGAAAAGGTTACCGAGCATCAGCATACCAACCAGTGGTGCTGTCGTTGGAAGCAGCAAACATACAATGATCGTAACGATGATCGGGAACAGGATTCTCTCCAATTTAGATACCGGACGAAGCTGTTCCATCTTGATCTTACGCTCTTTTTCCGTAGTAAATAACTTCATGATCGGTGGCTGGATAATTGGCACCAAAGACATGTAAGAATATGCAGCAACCGCGATCGGTCCCATATATTCTGTCTGTTTCAATTTACCGCAAAGGAAAATAGATGTCGGGCCATCGGCACCACCAATGATAGAGATTGCAGCCGCAGCTTTATCAGAAAAGCCAAACCAGATTGCAATCAGGTAAGCGGAGAAAATACCAAACTGAGCTGCTGCACCAAGCAGGAAACTCATCGGATTTGCGATCAACGGACCAAAATCGGTCATCGCTCCTACTCCCAAGAAAATCAGGGAAGGTAAGATACTCCACTCATCCAAAATGTAAAAATAATGTAACAAACCGCCAACACCGTTTGAAGTATCCTCTGGATTCGCCATGATATCCGGATAAATATTAACCAGGATCATACCAAACGCAATAGGAACTAACAGCAATGGCTCATATTCTTTTTTAATCGCCAAATAGAGAAACAAGCAGCCGACTAAGATCATAAGATAATTGCCAAGCGTTAAGTTGGCAAACGCAGTCTGACCTACTAAGTTCTCTAACGTGTTAATTACGTAATCCAATGTTAGATCCCTCCTAGTTTAATGTTGCAAGTACAACTCCTGCTTCTACAGAATCACCCGCAGCTACATCAATGCTGGCAACAGTTCCATCTTCCGGTGCTACCACCTCGTTCTCCATCTTCATAGCCTCAAGGATCATTAGAACCTCGCCTTTTTTCACTGCCTGACCTACGCTGGCCTTTACAGAAAGGATCTTACCAGGCATCGGGGAATTCACCTTAACAGAGCCCTGTCCTGCTGCTGCCTTTGGTGCTGCTTTCGGAGCTGCAGCTTTTGGTGCTGCTGCCTTTGGTGCGCTTGTTGCTGCACCTGCTGCACCCTCTTCCACTGTTACATCATAAACGTTACCATTCACAGTAATTGTATAATTTTTCATCGATTTGTCCTCCAATTATTTTTGTGTTAGCGACGAATGATAGAACGAACTACCAATCCATCTGCGCTTGCATTTTCACTTGCTGCAATGGCTGCAGTGATCACAGCAACCAGTTCCAGATCATCAACGAGGTTCTCCTCTACCGGCTGCGGTGCTGTTTCTACTGAAGCGAGCTGAGCCTTTGCCTTATCAACCTGCTTAGCATTCTTGCGGTTCTGAGCCCAGCCGATCACCTTGAAGCAGGCAATGATCAGGGATATAAAGATCAATACGCAAAATACGATTGCCATACTAAGGATCGTATTTATGCCGGCCTTGACCATCTTTGCTCCCATTGTCTTATATTCATCAATCTTTTCTTCGGTCTTATTACCGTCTTTGTCATAAGATACCGAATAGATGAATGTCTTACCTTTTGTTGTGCGGATGGTCTCATTGACTGTTGCGGAAGTAGAACTTACCGTAAAGTCTGTAGAGATCTTTTTATCCATCTCGTCACCAAACTTCTTTTTCTGCTTAACAGCCTCTTTGTACTCTTTGATCTGTTCTTGGGCTGTCTTGCGCTGCTCTAAATAGGAATTCCATTCGTCTTCGCTGAGACTGTCTTTCATTCCATCATAATACTCAATTGCGGATTCTAACTGCTCTACCTGACCTTTGTGGTCTGTTGTAAACCACTTCTGCAGATATTTATCTGTTTGCTTTTCCAACTTCTTTTCGTTGAAATTTTTGTTCTGTTTCGTCAAGCTGACGTTACAGCCTGCTACCAGCAAAGCACAGGTGAGAATGCAGAGAATCAAAGACACTTTCTTCTTCATATTGCCTCTCCTTACTTAGATGGTTCCATGTTTCTTGCCGATCGGATACTCACATTTGTTATAAAGCATCTCAAAAGCATACAATAGCTGCTTTCTGGCACTTGCCGGCTCAATGACAGAATCAACATAACCTCTGGCTGCTGCTGCCTCTGTTCCGGACTGAGCTGCGAACTGGGCTGCCTTCTCTGCAAGATCCGCATCCTTATCATCTGCATACATGATCTTTGCTGCAACATTCGCGTCCATCATACCGACCTTTGCTCCATTTAATGCAAATACCATATCAGCGCCAATGTGCTTGGAATTCATTGTTATGTAAGCACTGCCATAGGCATTGCCTGTGATCATATTTACCTTTGGTACATCTGACTCAGCAAATGCTGCCGTAAGCTTAGCTGCTGCAGCAGCGATCGTCTTCTCCTCTTCAACAGAAGTTGCATAACCCTCTACATTCGTCAAGGTAAGTACCGGAATGTTGAACGCATCACAAGTCTTTACAAAAGCTGCTGCCTTCTCACATCCTGCTGTTGTAAGTCTTGCCTCAAAAGAAGCAGTTTCCTTACCCTCTTCATCATATTTCTTAGTACGGTTTGCAACGGCACCAACAGTCATTCCATCGAAGCATAAGAAACCGGTAACCATTTCCTGTGCATAGCCGCTCTTTACCTCTAAGAAGAAGTTGTTATCGCCAAGATCTGCAAGTGCTGCCGCAGGGTCTGCTGCCTCTGCCGCAAAATCAGGTACATCACGATTAAGATCGTCCATACACTCTGCGGAACCTGCTTCAGAATTGTTATTCTCAGGCAGGATGGAAACTAACTCTCTCACTGCTGCAAGGACCTCAGCCTCACCCTCGATCACAAAATCCACTGTAGATGCTGTCTTCTGGAAATCAGCAGATGCCGTATCCAGCTTGTCTGTATAGTTGCCCTCCAATGTGTTTGGAGAATTCACAAAAAGTTTGGCTTCTTTCTGCTCCATGAATGTGAAATCACTCATAGCAGCCATCACTGCAACACCACCACCGCAATTGCCAAAGATTGCACTGATCTGCGGTACTACACCAGAAGCTTTTGCTTTCATCTGGTAAATCTGACCAAATCCTGCAAGTGCATCTGTTGCCTCCTGTAAACGCATTCCTGCACAATCGATCAAGCCGATCACAGGAACCCCCGTCTTCATGGCAAGCTCATAAATATGTGCAATTTTTCTTGCGTGCATCTCTCCAATTGTTCCATTCAGTGCGGATGCATCCTGACTGTATACATACACCGGATTATTCTGGATCAAACCATATCCTGTGATGACACCATCAGATGGCACTGACTTCTCCTGCATGTTAAAATCTGTGCTTCTCTTGGTGATACCGGCACCGATCTCAACAAAACTGTTCTCATCAACAAGTCCCGCAATGCGGTCTTTTGCTGATAAAGCATTTGTGTTACTCATGTTCAGCCCTCCATATTCTGATATTTATCTGACTCATTTCGCCAAGGCGAAAAAGTCATGTATAAACAAAATTTACACCAATGATAATTCTAGCCCTTTTGTGATAAAAAGGCAACCTTTTTCTCATATTTTTTTCGGAATATCATAAGATTAATACAAACCCGGCTGAGGTGTTTTTTATGTATGCAAAACTCCAAAAAATCATCAGTTTCTCACTGTTTCTCATAAGTATCGGCTTGTCTTCTCTATGCTTTGACGCAGGGCTGAACAAACTGCTTGTCACACTTCCTGCCTATTCTCCCAGGTCAAAACAAATCGTTCAGCAAAACATCCAATATACCGCACGTGAGCTGGGGGTGACAGACACCACCACCAAATTTCCTTCCTCGCTCAATGCTAAAGCAGCCTGCCTGATCGATGCTGACAGCGGTATGGTTCTTTTTGCCAAAAATGCTGACGAAAAACTCCCCATGGCAAGTACTACCAAGATCATGACCGCTCTCATCGCACTGGAATCTTCAGATCTGTCAGATACCATCACGTTTTCTGCACATGCAGCTTCTATGCCGGATGTTCAGTTAAATGCCATGTCCGGCGAACAATTCACGCTGCGTGATCTATTGTATTCCCTGTTGTTGGAATCTCATAACGACACTGCAGTTGCTATTGCAGAGCATGTCAGTGGTTCCACCGAAGCCTTCGCTGACAAAATGAACGAAAAAGCAGTAGAACTCGGTCTGTCTTCCACACACTTTGTAACCCCTAATGGTTTGGATGCTGATGAACATTATACGACCGCCAAAGAACTGTGCCTGATCGCATCCTATGCACTGCAGAATCAGACTTTCTGCAAGATCATCCGCACTCCCGCCCATTCCTTTGCAAACCGAACAAACACCAAACAATATCACGTAACAAATCACGATGCTTTTCTGACAAATTATGCAGGTGCGATCGGCATCAAGACCGGATTTACCTGCAATGCCGGATATTGTTTCTGTGGTGCTGCAAAAAGAGGCGATATCACCTTAATCTCCAGCGTCTTAGCCTGTGGCTGGCCACCTCATAAAACATATAAATGGACTGACACGAAAAAACTCATGGACTATGGTTTTACTAATTATAAACTTGTAAGACTGACCGAAACACCAATGCTCCAAAAAATCCCGGTTCACGGCGGTCGATCTAATATTATGCAGCCACGGCGAAGTGTTCCTGCCAGAGACACCAAGTTACTCATGACCTCTGCTGATACACTCAGGATCTGCTATGAACTGCCTCATTCCCTCAAAGCTCCCATCCGCTCCGGAGATATTATCGGATATGAAAATTACTACTTAAACGATACCCTGCTACAAAGCATTCCCATCGCATCCTCTTCAAAAATAAAAGAAGCCGATGCACCTTATGTTGCACGACTTCTCTATCAGCTTTACTGTATCACTGCAATTTCCGGATGATATTTTTCCGCATAGGCGATCGCCGCTGTAATGCGATCATATACTAACTTAGCAACTTCTACTGATTTCATATCCCGATATTCCTCGTAAGGAATCGGTTTCAAACAATATACCTGTGTATTCACTTTACGCAAAGACCACAGATCAAACACTTTCCACGAATCTACCAGTGCAACCGGTACGATCGGTGCTTTCGCACGCATGGCACTCTTAAAGCTGCCCGCCTTAAACGCATCCACATGATTGCCATTGCGATGGCTGTAACCGCCTGCCGGGAAAATAATATATTTACGTCCGTACCCAACTTCTTTACTTACCTCACGGATAACCCTTGCTGCCTGCCTCAGATCATGCAGGCAGAGTCTTTTGCCGCCTACCATATCAATAAACTGTTTTACTAATGGCATCTTGCTGCGTGCTTCATCCATCACTACGGAACAAGGCTCCTCATGCGTCAGCATAATACCAAGTGCATCATATTTTCCCTGATGATTGGCGAACATGACATATCCCCCGTCTTTTGGAAGATTTTCCGCTCCATAGGCTTGCGTATAGATCCGTCCGGTATGATTCATCAAACGGATCGCATGTTTATTATATTCATAACGAAATCGTTCCGAATACTTCTCCGGATGTCTGGAATAATAACCCATCAACGGGATCATCCAGGCACGATGAAGATTACCGACAATTACATATATAAAACGAATCAATTCTTTTACCACTCTTTCTCATCATTTTCTCCGCAATCCATTACGCAAACAAGCAGTATACCATACTTCGACAAAAATCACAAATTCCTATTTTCACCTTGCATTCTCTTCCATTTCTAAATATACTGTCAGTAGTTAAAAAGATAATAGAAAGGCATGGAAAAGACTATGGCTTTAGATGGAATCGTGATCGCAAATATCACAAACGAATTAAACAAGATCTTAACCGGCGGCCGGATCACTAAGATCGCACAACCGGAAAAGGATGAACTTCTGCTCACGATCAAACAAAGTAAAGAAGGGACAGACGGTAAAACGATCCGAAGCAAACATATGCTCGTAATTTCCGTCAATCCCAGTTTACCGCTTATATATCTGACAGAGGACAATAAAACTTCTCCACTGCAGGCGCCCACCTTTTGTATGGTTTTGCGCAAGCATTTAAATAACTGCCGCATTGTCGGGATCGAACAGATTGGATTGGAACGCGTTCTTCGCTTCCGTTTAGAACACCTCAACGAAATGGGGGATCTGTGTACCAAGCAGCTCTACGTCGAACTGATGGGTAAACACAGTAATATTATTTTCTGTGAAGAAGATAATACGATCATTGACAGCATCAAACATATATCACTATTAGTAAGTTCTGTCCGAGAAGTACTTCCCGGCCGAACCTACTTTATCCCAAATACGCAGCATAAATTAGACCCGCTCTCACTAACGGAAGAACAATTTATGGAGCAGGTCATGACAAAGCCGGTTACTCCGGTGAAAGCATTGTATACATCACTTACCGGTCTCAGCCCGGTCGTTGCCGGGGAAATGTTATATCGTGCCAGCCTGTCAGACCGCACAAGCACAGATTCTCTCTCCGAAATGGAACAGCTGCATCTGTACCGTAACGTTATGCGGATCATTGACCAGGTAAAAGAAAATGCTTTCACCCCGACGATCATTACTAAAAACGATATGCCGGTAGAATTTTCCAGCATCCATTTGACCGGCTATGAACAGGATGCATCCTATCAGTGTACCGCCCTGTCGGATGTCAGCACGATGCTTCGTTCCTATTATGAAACGAAAGAAATACTGACCCGCATTCATCAAAAATCCTCGGATTTAAGGCGTATCACCACGACAGCATTGGAACGTTCCACCAAAAAATACGACTTACAAAGCCGTCAGTTAAAAGACACCCAAAAACGCGAAAAATACAAAATATACGGTGAGTTGTTGACAACCTACGGGTATGAGCTGCAAGGCGGTGAAAAATCTTTAACCTGCGACAATTATTATACGAATGAACCGGTCACGATCCCACTCGATGAGACAAAGTCTGCGCTAGAAAATGCCAAGCGCTATTTCGACCGCTATGCAAAACAAAAACGAACTTACGAAGCTTTGACTGTACAGATTGCAGAAACCAAAGAAGATATTGAACATTTGGAATCGATCAGTAACGCCTTAGATATTGCCAGACAGGAAAGCGATCTGGCTGATATAAAGCGCGAACTAACGGAATACGGCTATATCCGCAAGCACAGCAATGGCAAGCGCGGTGCTAAACACAGCGAAAAGAGCAAACCGATGCACTTTATCTCTTCCGATGGATTTGATATGTATGTTGGCAAAAACAATTATCAAAATGATGAGCTGACTTTCCATTTGGCTACCGGAAATGACTGGTGGTTCCATGCCAAAGCAAGTGCCGGTTCTCATGTCATCGTCAAAACGGAAGGCAAAGAATTGCCTGATCAGACTTTCGAGGAGGCAGCACGCTTAGCTGCTCATTTTTCAAAGGCAAGCAGTCAGGATAAAGCTGAGGTTGATTATATCCAAAAGAAACACATCAAAAAACCCAACGGCAGTAAACCGGGATTTGTGGTATATTATACAAATTATTCCATGACAATATCAACGGATATTACCGGTATTCGCGAAGTATGAAAGGAGTATAAGAACTAATTATGATACGATCAGACAATCATGTTCACACCGTTTTTTCTTCCGATTCGGAGGAACCTCTGGAACAGATGCTCACACAAGCCGTGGAAATCGGTTTATCTTCCATCTGCATTACCGATCATATGGATTATGATTTTCCGGATCTCGGCAATGGGATGAACTTTGAATTTGATCCTAGGGCTTATATTGTGGCCTTACAGCAGATCCGGCCGAAATTTCCAAATTTGGAAATCAGACAGGGTGTTGAGCTGGGGCTGAAAGATTCCGCCCTCCCACAGGCATCCGCTTTGATCAACAACTATGACTTTGATTTTGTGATCGGCTCTACCCATCTCGTCGACAACACGGATCCGTATTATGATTCGTTTTGGGAGGGCTACGAAGAGGCTGACGGAATCCGTCAATACTATGAAACAACATTAAACAATCTGCAGCTCGGATTCGACTTTGACGTATATGGACATCTCGACTATATTTTGCGCTATACACCAACCATGCGACAGCTCGGTGATGATATTGCCGCCAAAGATTTTTATCTTGAAAAATGCACCGATCAATTTATGGATATTATAGATGAAATACTGCAGCTCCTGATCGATCAGGGGCGTGGCATAGAAATTAACACAGCAGGCTGGAAATATGGATTAGGACATCCGAATCCTCACGAAAAGATCCTAACCCGCTATTTGGAGTTAGGAGGCGAAATACTATCGATCGGTTCGGACGCCCACGAAGCAAAACATTTAGGATATTCTTTTGAACAAGTTCCGGAAGTTTTGTCACAATGCGGTTTCCGTTATTATACGGAATTCAAAGACCGCAAACCACGAATGATCCCGCTGTCTTGATCAATTTTCAAAAAGAACGGAGATCATTAACAAGCAATTTCAACTGCTTTACCAACTCCTCCATTTCTTCGGGCGTATTATCTGCCCCTAACGTAAACCGTAATGTCCCACGTGCCAGATCCTCACGAAGATGGATCGCCTGCAGCACGTGGGATATTCCTTTATCCCCCGAAGTACATGCTGATCCTGCCGAAGCACAGATCCCCTGCATATCTAAAAGAACGAGAAGAGACTGTGCTTCCACAAATTGAAAACTAATATTTATATTACCCGGCAAACGATGATGAAAATCCCCATTTAGGCGCAAATACGGAATTTCCCGAAACAATTTTTTTATCGTATCATTACGCAGTTTTTTTACATAGGCAGCCTCTTCTTTTCCATGTTTCATCCCCAATTCGACTGCTTTTCCCATCCCTACAATACCGGGTACATTCTCCGTACCACTCCGCATATGCCGTTCCTGACTTCCGCCGTGCATAAACGCTCTAATAGGCTGATCTTTCCTGATATACAAAAAACCAACCCCTTTGGGACCGCCAAACTTATGTGCGCTTGCACTGAGCATAGAGATTGCCATGTCATGCACATTGATCCTTAAATGCATATATGCCTGTACTGCGTCCGTGTGAAAACATATATTATACTTGGTCGCTATCTTTCCAATATCATCAATCGGCTGTATTGTGCCAATCTCATTGTTTGCAAACATCACAGAGATCATACAAGTCTCCTCACAGATCGCATCCTCCAACTGATCCAACGAGATCATCCCTTTCTCATCTACCGGCAGATATGTCACCCGCATTCCCTTTTTCTCCAAATACTCACAAGTATGAAGTATGGCATGATGCTCGATCTGAGTAGTAATAATATGCCCTCCCGGATGAAGGTCTGCCATTCCGTGAAGCGCCCAGTTATCACTCTCCGTACCTCCCGCCGTAAAATAAATTTCCTCCGGCTGTGCTCCAAGACTGTCTGCGATCGTTCTTCGTACCTGTTCAATTGCTTTCTTGCTTGTCTCCCCATATTCATAATGTCCTGATGGATTCCCATAATACTCCACAAAATACGGCGTCATCGCTTCTACGACTTCCGGTAGAACCGCCGTTGTTGCACCATGATCCAGATAAATCATTGTAATCTCCGTTTCTGTCCACGTAAATTATACTAATATTTTATGAAACATTTCATATATTGATAACGACCCAAAGAAATATTTTTGCTGCGAACGCAAACTTCCAACGGAGGAATACATGAATTTATTGAAAAGCCGTATCATCCAAGGGACACTATTGCTTACTGCTGCGGGATTTATAACCCGTATTTTGGGATTTTTTTATCGTATTTTTCTTGCCGACAAATTGGGAGCTGCTGTACTCGGAAGTTATCAACTGATCTTTCCGATATTTGCGATCTGCTCCTCAATCTATGGCGCCGGTGTTCAAACAGCTATTTCCCAATTAATTGCTGCAGAACAAGGCAAACGTTCTAAACTTTGTTCTTCTGACTCTCCTACTGCGAAAGGTCTGACAACTTTCCAAAATACAATTGAACAAAATTGTCGAGCTATATTACTGCTTGGGTGTATCCTCTCCTTTCTGCTTGCCGGCAGCCTCACTTTTTGGGTATACACAAAAGCAGATTGGATCGCTGCACGTTTCATTATGGCACCGGAGTGTGCACCTTATTTGCAGATTATGTGCATGCTGTTTCCCTTTTGTGGCGTTGGTGCCTGTATTAATGGATATTACTACGGCATACAAAACGCCACCGTTCCATCTATAACGCAGATTGTCGAACAGATCAGTCGTCTGTCATTCGTTTTTATGCTGCTCATCATCTTTCCGGGCAGCGCTGAACATAACTGCATCATTGCGGTATGGGGAATCGTCGTTGGTGAAATTGTCTCCGCTGTCTATAATGTGTATAAATATATGCATCAGCCAAAAAAGGACAAAGCAAATGCTCTGTCCTCCTTTCGACACGGCTTACGCCATTATTCAGTTCCATTACTTTCATTAAGTACCAGTCTGACCGGCACCAAACTGATCATCGCTTTGCTGCACAGTGCAGAATCTGTTTTTATCGCTGCCGCACTGCGTCAATACGGCTGTTCCACAAAGGAAGCCTTGAGTATTTATGGAATCATATCCGGCATGGTCATGCCATTTATCCTGTTTCCATCCAGTATTACAAATGCCATCGCATTAATGCTGCTTCCTGCTGTTGCAACCTCTTCCTCCGACGGTGACCACGCAAAGGTACACCGCTATTTTTCCACTTCCAACAAATACAGTCTGTTACTGGGTGCTGCCTGCACCGCCTTTTTCATGATTTTTGGCAATTTTCTCGGCGATTTTTGTTTTCACGATCAGACTGCCGGAGAATTCTTACGCCTGTTCTCGCTATTATGCCCATTTCTCTATCTGTCAACAACGCTTACAAGCATTATCAACGGGCTGGGCAAAACCAAAGATACTTTTTTGATCACCTGCGTAAGCCAGAGCATGAAACTTTTTTGTCTCATTGCACTTGTTCCGCATTTCGGCATTATGGCATACATTTATGGCACAATACTCAGTCAGGCATTTATGGCACTGCTCTGTTATCTTACCGCAAGGCACCTGCTCGCATAGTCTGACGATTCCACCACTTAACACCTAATTGCAGCATCGGGCGATTCCACCACTAAACACCTAATTGTTTCGCCTCTTCTTTACAGTGTGATCTCTTCACCGAACACCTGATAGCACAACGCCGTCATTTCCAAATATGCCCCCTGCGTCTCCGGCAGCGACTCAAGATCAGCCATACCGCGCCGCATTCCGTGATAATACCAATTCTGTTCATCCTTTGGTGCACGAAATCGCTTCCAAAGATCGTTCCCCTCCACTTTATAATCTGCCGCCATACTGCGCAGATTCGATAAACTGTCCGCAAGCACCAACATCCGATGTCTCGTAGAACCGTGATACAACTTTCTAATATGTTCCTGTTTGCGTTCTTTCCATGATCTCTCCTTATTTTCGGTATGTTCAACCACAAGATCTGCTACATCATCCCCAAACTGCTCTCTAATCTGTATCGCGGATAGCTTTGTATCCTCTAATGTGTCATGCAGCACCCCTGCAATACGCAGATTAATATCGGCATGCATGGAAGATAATATTTCTAACACTTCCATCGGATGCACCAGATAATCTAACGCTGTCCCCTTGCGCAATTGTCCCTTATGTGCCATTCCGGCAAGAAGGATCGCCTGATGCAATGCAATCCCCTCTGCCATCTGTTTGTCCATCATCATTTTCTTATTGTCCAAGCCGCTGCTCCTTTCCAGACACAGTGCGATTGTAAATTCCTCTTTACATTTTACCTTACTTTGGCACTTAATACAACAACGCACCTTCCAAAAAGATCACTCGCGGTTTTTGAGGACTTCTGCCGGCTCGATCTTTTGCAAATGTTTTACCAAAAAATGATTGATGGCAAAATACAATGCTATTACGCATACATATAATCCTACATAGATCTGCCATCCAAAATGTATATTACAGCCACTCGCTACATTGCTTACCATCAACGGATACATCGCATCCATCACAACCTTCGCCAACGGAATGCAGACTGCCGTTCCAACAGCGATCACATAAAAGTTTCCATTAAGATACAGTTTGCGAATTTCTTTCATGCGATAGCCAAATATTTTGACAAGCGAGATGCCGAACGCAGAACGATCGATCATCACTTTCATCATCAAATACATTACCACACAAAAGATTACCGCCGAAACGATCAACAATGTATAGATCATGTTCATCATCATGTTTACAAAAATCTCCGATGATTTTTCAATCTCTTGGCGGGATAGGATCGAATACAACTTGCCGGAAGGAATGGATAATTTGCGATCTGAAAAGACCACATTAAAGTAGGTATCCTCCTGACCAAATAGTTCCCGCATGCTGTCTATATTCATAAACACATATAAACCGGCAGAATAATTAGTAACTCCATCTACCGTAAAGGCATAATCTCTTTCTTCCTCTTCATCCGTCAGAATAATCTTGTCACCTTTTCCAAGCTGATATTTCTCAGCGGCAGCACTGGATAAGATCACCCTATTCGCCGATTTCGTGACCTTCGCATCAAAGTATGGATTATCCTTCGTAATACCTAACAGTGTAACATCCAGATTATTACCATACATTTCACGCTTAAGACTCTTCGCAAATCCCGGTGCCCCGTGTGCCGGAACTTTTTCATCCGGATACTTATAGGTATACATATAGGAAAATTTCGTATCTCGTTTGCTCTCAACATTTACATTCTCACACATAACATAGCAATCGAGCGCCAGCATTGTGATCAACATACAGATAAACAAACCAAAAACAACCGTCAAACCGGTTCTCAATTCACGCAGCATCTGACGCAGACGAAATGTCCCAATAAAACCAAACCGATGGATCTGCACCTTTCGCACCGGTGGTTCCTTGGCTTCTTTACGCATCAGGGATAATACCGGTCTGGAAAGCTTTCCACGGATCACAAACCAGTTGACGATCGCTGCCATCACTCCAGGCATCACCAGCGCATAGGCCAAAATATATGGCGCATAAACAGGTGACATCTGCTTAATTGAAAAATACGCATAAACATCTGCCATCTGGGTCTGTACACCGATTGGAGAATAGCCAATTACTGTGCCAAGCACGCTAAATAACATTGTCACACAGACCGGCAGTGTCAAATAATGACGCAAGAGATCATTTCTTTTGACACCAAGTGCATATAATGCTCCAATAACACTGCTTTCCCGTTCAATACCATGCACAACAAAGACGGAAATCACATAGGCAAATAATATAATAATTATGACTCCGGCAACCAGACCGGCATATTTGTTGATCACCTGATCTTCTGCTGCAGCACCAATACGCGGATTATCTGCCGCTTTCAAAAACTGCGTCAAATTGCTCAGGTCAAACGAAAAATATTCATCAATAATATCATCCGTCTTATTCTTTAATTTGTTCGTTCCCTTTTGTAACTTTCCAGCTCCCTTGGAGGCTTTTGACACCCCCTCTGTATATTCATCTACTCCATCCTTATACGCCTGAAGACCGATCAACTGTTCTTTCACTGAGGACAACTCTAGGCGAAACAACGCATTGTCCGACTTTTGGTACATGTTTTCTAATTTTGTACGGTAATTATCTTCCGTAAGAGTTCCCTGCAGTCCATATTCCTGCAGAGCATCCGATGCCTGTTGTAAATACGCATCAAATACGTGTGATGCTCCCTTTTGCAGATCATCCTTATGATCCGAAAGCTTCGACAAACCATTCCGCAGTGTCACTGCGCCATCATTTAACTTCTTAATGCCGTCTTGCAGATCATCTTTCTTCTTGCCGGTATGTTTCCAATACTCTTGAAAGTACGTATCATTAATATCAGAGGCATCTACCTTATATTCATTGAGTATCTCCTTGAGTTTTTTATCCGTCATCCCCCTCGACAAACGATACGCGTATACATACTCTTCCGTTTTCGCACTCTTGCCGCTGTCTAATAAACTCTGATAGCCTTCCGATGTTAAAAACGCAACGCCAAACTGTTTGCTGTCTACCGTACTGTCACTAATACTTTTCAACGTAGAATTGTAATCCGGTGCACAGCCGATTCCTGTCACCGTGAAAGATTTATCGGCGATCTGAATCGTATCGCCCACCTGAAGTTTTTTCGTCTCGCAATATCTTTTTTCCAACACCAATTCGTTGGATTTGTGTGCCTTATGTCCCTTTTCTACATATACTTTATCGATCGATGTTCTATCCTTAAAGATACGAAGTGTACTGTCATCTTTCACGGAAAAATCCATATAAAAAGTATTTTCTAACTGTACTCCTTTACGTTTTAATTCTCCAATCTGTGTCTTATTCAATGGAACAAACACCGTAAACTGTCCCGCCTCAACATTCTGTTGTTTTTCAAAGTACTCTCCGCCCTGAATGATCGTTTCCGCCGCACCTAACATACTTACAATAAGATACATACTGACAAGTATCAATATCCCCAACGCAAGATAACGAAACAAATTCTCTTTCAGATCACGCAATACTCTTTTTCGTAATATTGTCTGCATAACAATAACCTTGCCTTTCCTTTGCTATATTAAAGATCTTCCAATTCTGCTGCCGGTACTCGTGTTTCATTTTCATAACACTCTCGGATCATGCCATCTTTAATCCGAATAACCTGATGTACCATATTTTTGATCGAATTATTATGCGTGACAATAAGCATTGTTGTTCCATATTTTTGATTGATCTGCTCTAATAACACCAAAATATCTCTAGAGGTATTCGAGTCCAGTGCTCCCGTTGGTTCATCACATAACAGCAATGCCGGATTTTTGATCAGAGCACGTGCGATCGCACACCGTTGCTGCTGTCCACCCGAAAGCTGTGAAGGAAATTTATCCTGATGCTCCGATAATCCGAGAGTTTCAAGCAGATCATCCATATCTAATGGCTGTTTTGTCAAGTACTGACACACCTGAATATTCTCACGAACCGTCAGGTTTGGCACCAGATTATAGAACTGAAAGATAAATCCTAAATTAGCACGGCGATACTCTGCCAAAGCATCCTGTGTCATGCCTGCAATCTGCGTACCATTGACAACAACAGATCCTGAGTCGATCGTATCCAGTCCCCCAATACAGTTCAATAACGTGGATTTACCAGAACCACTCGTTCCTTGAATAACGCACATTTTTCCTTGCTCCACTTCCGTTGTAACGCCACGCAGCACCTGCACTTTACTATCACCGGTGCCATAACTTTTTTTCAGATCCTTTACTTCAATATACATTGCATCCTCCAATCTACTCCGTGCAACTTGCACTCGCCTTAACATAACGCTGTTATGTTATCTGTTATTTTTAAGGAGCTATCTCTGAAACAGCTCCTATAGTAACCTTATTTCATCAACATTTTCCAACAGTATTCTCTGACCGTATATCAGGTACGGTCATTGCCCAAACTGCGGAACATTCCATACCAGCCATTCACCATATAATGTGTCGCCTGCTGGATATAACGAAGTGCTTCTTCCTCTTTCTCAATATGCGTGATCATATAAATAAATGTATCGATCTGCATATGGGATATCCAATGTACGAAAGATTCCTCCAACGGTTCCATGCCTAACTTCTCCGTCATCGCATCCGCCAGCATACGATAATGAATCGTAACCACCCGAATCAATTCGTCAACCGCACCCTCCAACGACGATCCCTGGGATCTTGTCAATAACAGCAATGCACTGTCACGCTGCTCATAAAGTGCATGAATGATCATTTTTGAAACCGCCTCATCCTCTGAATAATCACCAGTTTCAAGATCAACAGCGGTGTCCCCGTCTGCCTCAACACGCTCTTTATCAAAATGTTCCTGCATCATACCCTGAATCTGCTGTAAAACGTCACCCACTAAAGAAACAAACAGGTCATCCTTATCTTGAAAGAAAAAGTACAACGCCCCCGTTGTCACTCCCGCCTCACGGCAAATAGACCGCAAAGAAGCTTTCAAAAAACCTTTCTCCATAAATTCACATACTGCACACTGCTGTAAGCGAACCTTTGTCTCTAGTGATGCAGACTCTGTTCCCATCGCAAACTCCATTTCCTCATACCACTCTATGCTCTGTCATGAAATCCCCATGCACATATCCTCAGTCAAAATGCTATTTCACCGACACAGCCGTAACATAACGCTGTTATGTTACTAGAACTTTCCTCATTTGTCAACCCCAATGTACCGATTCTCGCCACAGTCACCGATAATACCTTGTGTACTGTCAATCCGTTTCCAAGCGATCACCTTATTCTTGTCTGTCACAAAATGGTTGTTGCCAAACTGCACAGTAAATGCACGGTTACTCCATTCATACGCACCCACTTGCCACTTCCGTTCGCCATCTCTGCCTTCCCAGATATACACGCAGCGCTCTCCATCATGTGGATAGCCATCCCTGGACGGTATTTTGAAATTGTCGAGCCGAAGTCCCAAGTGTTCCTCCGTTTCCTTTGTGTTCCAAGCAGCGAACCACCCCCGTACTTTCTCTAACAGCCCTTTTACACGTTTATTTGCTGCAAAACCTGCTGCTTCTTTGTCAGATCCATTCGTAAGCTTACTATTTACTTTTGCTGCACTACGGTGTTTCGAATAAGAATATGTTTCTATCGCTTCCAACGCCTTATCAATGGTTGTCCTGCTTAAATATTCGCTTTGAATGTGAAATCCCTTGTCAAAAACCCGCTTACCTTCTTCATTGATATGATAATTATTATGATATAGACACACCTGCCCTCTTCCTCGGATCGGTTGTATCTTCCAAGCATCTTCGCGATCCCATACCATCATCATATTCGGAAAAGCCTCCGTCTGCATTCCACAATCAATATACATATGACGTATTTGTTTTAGTTTGATCTGAAACTGTTTAAATAATTTCAAATACATGGATATATTCTGACTGTCTTTGGCCCCCGAACTGATATATGCACGCAATGCACACTTTGGACACTGTTTCATAGATGGCAAATACTGCTTTTCATAAAACAAATCACTATCTGGGATCTCTTTGGCATACAAACAATGCTTGTCATGAAGTATTGATTCTTTTTCAGAATAAATATATTTCACTGTCTCATCACTCATAATCCGATTACGAAATCTTGAAATTGCAGCATCTTTATTTACTGCCACTGATTGTTTTTCTTTTTTGGACTTTTTTTTCTTTGCCACGATCTACATCCCCCCATTCTTCTATTTATTATCTGATATTTCAAAACATCTGTCAATACCATCTCCTATATGTTACAATATTGCAAAAAGGAGGCTGCTATGATTACTATTGATTTAATCACGGGATTTCTTGGTGCAGGCAAGACTACGTTTATTCGAAAATATGCAACTCACCTGATGGAGCAGGGCTTAAATATTGGTATATTGGAAAATGACCATGGTGCAGTCAATGTGGACGCCATGCTGCTTCAGGACATTTTAGGAGAACATTGCACATTGGAAATGGTTGCAGGAGGCTGCGATGCAGACTGCCACAAACGCCGTTTCAAAACAAAATTGATCGCAATGGGAATGTGCGGCTATGACCGCATTTTAGTGGAGCCGTCCGGCATTTTTGATATGGATGAATTTTTTGACGTATTGCACGAAGATCCGTTGGAACGCTGGTATACCATTGGTAATGTTATTACTATTGTGGATGTTTCCCAGCCACTCCCTCTCTCCGAAACATCACGTTATCTTCTCGCTTCGCAAGCATCCGAAGCCGGAACCATCATTTTCAGCCACATGGATGATGCGAATGACGCACAGGTAATGGCTATGAAGAATTATCTTTTTGACACCTATCATGAAATCAAAATACAAACATTACCAAAACAAGTTATCATCGACAAGCCACTGGATCAGTTAAACGATTCTGATTACAAAGCGATCATGACTTCCGGCTGGCATAATGCCGAGTATACCAAATTATGGTTTGACACCGACAAATCCTATGACAGTCTCTATTTCATGAATATGGACTTTACAGCAGAATTTCTAGAAGAATCCTGCCCAAAATTATTTCAAGATCCGAACTGTGGTAACATTTTCCGCATTAAAGGATTTCAACAGCTTCCTGATGGAAGCTGGCTGTCGGTAAATGCCACCAAAAATCAGACGGTGCTTACGCCCGTCCCAAACGGTCAGGCAATCCTCATCATTATTGGTGAAGATCTCCATCAAGATGTCATCGAACGCTACTGGGGAAGGAGTTATGTATGAGTATTTCATTATCGGAACATTTTACGTATAAAAAATTATTGCGATTCGTATTTCCATCTATCATAATGATGATCTTTACGTCCATATACAGCGTTGTTGACGGATTGTTTGTATCTAATTTTGTTGGTAAAACAGCCTTAGCCGCTATCAATCTGATCATGCCATTTATTATGGGAATTTCCGCATTAGGCTTTATGATAGGAACCGGCGGCAGTGCCATTGTTGCCAAAACACTGGGCGAACAAAAAGAAGAGAAAGCCATCGAATACTTTTCTCTTCTGGTATATGCCACTGCCATTGGTGGCCTTATTTTATCGCTGCTCGGTATCATCTTTACCCCGGCTATCGCACGCATGCTCGGTGCACACGGTGAGCTACTTAAGAATTGCACTTTATATGGTCGTATCTCTTTTATTTCCATGACCGCTTTTATGATGCAAAATGTTTTTCAAAGCTTTTTTGTGACTGCCGGCAAACCAAAACTTGGATTGTATGTGATCATCAGTGCCGGAGTCACAAATATGGTTCTTGACTTTTTGTTTATTGCTGTATTTCATTGGGGAATTGCCGGAGCCGCCATTGCTACTGTATGTGGTGAATTTATTGGTGGTATTTTTCCAATATTTTATTTCAGCCGTAAAAATTCAAGCTTACTGCATCTTGGCAAAACAAAATTTCATGGCAGAGTACTTCTCCAAACCTGTCTAAACGGCTCCTCCGAATTGATGACCAATGTATCCAACTCTATCGTAAGCTCTCTGTTCAACTTACAGCTTATGAATTATGCCGGTGAAAATGGTGTCGCTTCCTATGGCGCAATTATGTATGTCAATTTCATTTTTGTATCCACGTTCCTTGGTTACTCCATTGGAAGTGCTCCGATCATCAGTTATCATTATGGTGCTGCAAATCACCAAGAGCTTAAAAATATATTTCGAAAAAGCATATCTTTGATCGCCGTATGGGGCATTGCATTAGTCGGTGCGGCAGAACTATTAGCACCTTATATCACCAAACTTTTTGTTGGTTATGACGCCAAACTTCACGCAATGACCCAGACCGGTTTCCGCATCTGCTGCCTCGTCTATCTGATCAATGGATTTAATATTTTTGGCTCCTCATTCTTTACGGCTTTAAATAACGGTCCATTATCCGCCTTGATCTCGTTCCTGCGCACGCTGATCTTTCAGATCGCAGCTGTACTGCTGCTTCCTCTGCTCTTTGGCATCATGGGCATCTGGTGGTCTATCAATGCAGCTGAACTACTCACACTCTGTGTCACTCTGATGCTATTATTTACAATGCGTGGACGTTATCATTATGCCTAAACGCGATAGATCTCAACACCGCCAAAAGTGATCTTGCCTTCGAAAATAATGGTCGGTCCTACCGTTGGCGCTGTAGCCTGCTGCTCTTTCACCCCTCCAAAGGTACAGCCGGTTTGATCCACGATATTCCAATCTGCAGGAATATAGAAATTCACTCCTGCAAAATGAATATCCAGCGTGATCACCGCTGTGCCGGAAGGAATATTCACTCCTGTCATATTCACTTCCATTCCACAGAAAGTACAATCCACAAGCGCACTTTTGAAATTTGCAGACTGCAGATTCTTTTTCGTTCCATTAAACAATCCACTCAGCACAATATGTTCCCCTTGCATATTTGAATCGTAAAAGCCTTGGCTCGCTCCGGAAGTGTCCGTATTTTCGCCCATCTGTCCCTCATACTGCTCCTGCTGCCGCTCAAACTGCTCTCCATAACGTTTTGCTCTTTTGCGGTTACGATATGCAGAGGCATGATCTCCAAAAAGCATATTTAATCCTATCGTTCCAAATAATGCCGCCATCAGGATCGACCATGAAGACATGCTTTCCAATCCTATATAACGACGAAAAACAATGAATAAAATCGCCAGCGAAAACAGCATCCCACCAAATTCCAGATCGATCGCAGCTTTTATAAATCCGGTAATACAAAGCAGTCCAATGATGATCCGTACAATACTAACATCCGGTGCCATCCCAACACTCCGCATTAAAATATAAATCGCTGCCATTAAAAAAACAACACCCCAAAATAAATTATCTTTGTTCATAGTCTCTTCCTCCTCTACTCTGTCTTGATCGTAATATTTCCCATATCTACATCGGCTTTTATCTGCTGATAGGATTCATATCCCTCTATCTGCTGATCCTTTTGCGCCGTATATTCATTGCTAACACCACTGTTTTTATTTTGACCGACCGAAATGAGTCCAAGATCAGCACTTAAGTCATATGCATATGCCTCCTGCGGTCCGTCAAAATCCATCTTAAAATTACCGGCATCAATGTCTACATTTACATCATATATATGACTGCCCTTCATATCAACATTCCCGGCATCTGCCTCAACCTCTATGTGGTCCAAACTGCAATCCTTCACTTGGACATTACCGGCATCCACACTAACACTTGCTTCACCACCGGTAAGTCCTGTCAAATGAATATCCCCTGCAGACATATTTACTGCAAGCTTTCCATGATCATACATCGCCGCCGGAATCTTGATCGTCATAGAATAACTGCGCTTCCAAGTGCGCTGCGAAAACAAATGAAACGATCCTGTGGACTTACTTTTTACGGTAAGCTTACCATCTTTATAAGATATCTGAGGCTGCTTATTGCTTTTGCCATCATAATGTATATCGGGCTTTGTAATATCATCATCAACCTCGATAGCAATCTTCCCTGCATTTTCTTCCACATCAATGGCACGAATCTTATCTGTGGAAGAAATTTTTTTCAATATCTGTGTAAAATCTTCTTGTTGTCTGTCCGCATTTTGGTACACAGTGTTTGAGAAATCAGAAACCACAGCAAGTATTGCCGTTGTAATCAGAAGTACGCCAAGAAAGACTCCGGCAGGAAAACGTTTTTTCTCAAATAGCGGCTGTGTGCCTGCTCCATAATAATTCTTTCCACTGGTCTGATATGCTCCTGCATGATTTTTTACAGCTTTGGACAAGTCTTTATAACGATTTTTCACACTACCACCATATACAAAACAATATACCGCTATTCCCACAATGAATAAAACGCTGCTATCCATTATTTCCTGTATCAGTGCATTGTCTATATAATCAGAAAACATAGAAGGTATCACACTGAACACACACAACGGTACACCCAAGCACAACAAAACAAACCGCTTGTTTTCGTCCTTTTTTCCCCGTATCATTAGATAAGAACCTGCCTGCTCATCCAGATTAATGGTAAAATGTTTGATCTTCGCATAGCGTTTATGACAATTGGAGGCCATAATAAACAACAGCACTGCAATTCCCACGAACAGGAATAAGGAACCATCCATAGCGTCTGATAGGATATTCGTTATGTACCCCTCTTCCACTGCACCATCACTAACACTTGACAAAAGCGGACTCCAAATACAAAGCATCACTCCAAGGGCAATCATTCGAGCATGCTTACGTCCATCCGAAAGATACCTCCGCACCTCTTCTAATCCCCAACGGGAATCGGATTGTCTGCTTGTGTCATCTGTAGTGGAGTTTCCCATTGTCTCTGACTGCGTCTGCTCCTGATTCACAAAACCGTCAATCCCTAACTCCTCCGCAAGTTCATCCAGATTGCCAAATTCCGAGATTACCGTTCCCACAGCCTCTTTCTCTGACATTCCTTCCTGCATTAATTCTTCATATTTATCTTCCATCATCTCCATCAATTCCGCTTTCGCACGCAATACCTGCGGCGTCTCCGGTAGATTCAAGAACATATTATGTAAATATTCCCTAATTGCCTCCATGCTCTACTTCATCCTTTCCTGACAATAAATTTGTCAATGACTTCCTTCGTCACTTCCCATTCCTTGCATTTTTCTTCGTAATACGCCATTCCCTCTGGCGTCACTCGGTAATAGGTCCGCTGCTTTCCATTTGTCTCATTTCCGGAAAAAGATTCGATGTATCCGTTTTTCTCCATACGGGTAAATGCCGAATACAACGTTGTCTCTTTGATAATATACTTTTCCTCGGAAATCGTCCGAATCTGTTTAGAAATCTCATATCCATACGAAGGATTCTGCTGAAGGAGATACAAAATGATCGTATCATTGTATCCGCGAATGACATCACTGCTGATCAAATTCCTGCCTCCTCTCCGTCATACCACGACTGTCGTAGTACGTCTGTCGTAGGTAGAGCATATCATAATTACTACGACAGGTCAAGTAATATTTTACATAGACCTTTTACAAAATAACTGCTATCTGATACACTGCAATCGGAAGCACTCCATTGCAATAGCGACATATAATTGCGAAATATTACGGAATATATAGAAAGGAACAACAGCATATTATGACGGCTTTACAACAACAATTATTTGATTTACAAGACTTAAAATATCGGGATTTTCATGCCAAGCTGCTGCCGGGTATAGACAAAGAAACGATCATCGGGATTCGAACGCCCATTCTACGCAAATTTGCAAAAGATTTTGCCGCACAGGAAGAGTCCGCACAGTTTCTTCATGAGCTTCCGCATCATTATTACGAAGAAAACAATCTCCATATGATGCTCGTAGCAAATATCAAAGACTTTGAGAATTGTTTGAAAGAAATCGAACGCTTTCTGCCCTATATTGATAACTGGGCAACTTGCGATCTGCCTGCGCCCAAATGTTTTGCCAAAAATAAAGAAGTTCTTCTCGAACACATCAAAGAATGGATTCATTCCACTCATACTTACACCATCCGGTATGGTATGGAAATGTTAATGCGTTTTTACTTGGACGAAGATTTTCGTCCGGAATATCTCAAACTTGTCACCGATACCACATCCGATGAATACTATGTCAACATGATGATCGCATGGTATCTCGCCACTGCACTGGCAAAGCAATGGGATGCGACAATTCCTTATATCGAAAAACGCATCCTCTCTGCATGGGTGCATCACAAAACCATCCAAAAGGCAGTGGAAAGCTACCGGATCACGGACGAGCGGAAATGCTATCTAAAAACATTTCGGTAGTATGAACAACAGAGCCGACATCCAAATGGTGTTCGTACAAATAAGCATCTGCAATGCGTACTTTGCCCCAGACTCCATGATCGCCGTCCAAAGATACGGTCACCATCGGTTCTGCTCCCTCCGGTCTTCCCTCACAGCCAAAATCATCCTCTACAATCTCTGTGATCGTATACGCTTTTCTCTCTGGAAAAAGCACGGATTGTTGTACCGAATCATGCGATTCAATCATCTTTTCCATCCAGATCATATCATACCAACGGCCAAATTTATAACCACAATGATGAAAAGTTCCTACCGTCTCAAATCCAAGATGTCTATGGAACTGCTCACTGTTTTTTGTCAGATATTCATCTTCCTGCTGCGGATAGCCGATACAGGCGTATACATTAAGAATCCCCATACTGCGCAACTGATCTACCAATGCTTCATACAACCTGCGGCCCAAACCGCCTTTTCTCGCTGTATGCGACATATAAATCGTGAGTTCACTCGACCAATCATATGCCTCTCTTGGATTAAGCGCTCCTGCATAAGCATACCCCTGTATGACGCCATCTTCCTCAATCACCAGATACGGATACTTCTGCATCGTAGTTCCCATGCGGCGTCGAAACTCTGCTACCGTTGGCACTTCATATTCAAAGGTGATCGCTGTTTTCTCTACATAATACCGATATATACTAACCAGCTTGGACGCATCGTCCAGCCTTGCTGTTCTTATCGTAATTTCACTCATGATAAGTCACTCCATTTTTTTCCCAAATTTTCTCCAACATTGAAAGATAGCTGATCCTTGTCGTATCCTGCATGGAATATCCTAAGGACAGCAGCCGCTCCTCGATCTGCTGCAGCGCCTGCTGTCTATCTTCCTCTTGCTCCACCAAAATCTCTAACTCCAAATACTCCCCCAATCCTTCCACACTGTCCAAGCATGCCGTCATGTGATCCAATACGTAGTATTTGCGACATTTTATCACCGACGGAACCGGATGATAGCCCAATGCGACCAATAATCCGCTCATCGCTGCATCATCTTCGATCGGTATCTCAAGTTCTTTCCTCGTCATGGATGTCTCTTCGAGTTTAGGACCTTTATAGGTAACAAACGACTGAATTTGGCTGTCATTTTCTGTAACAGATTGTTCTGTGGAATGTTCCGATAAAATATCCGTCTCTGATAAATCCGTTACATTCTTTAGCACCTCTGTTTTACGCACTCGCAATGCTTCATCTGTTTTGCGAAAATCCCGATCAACACCGTTAAAATAAGTATCTGTTTCCCGTACAATCTTTTGCAGTACGAAACCGTCTTTCCGCAGTTTTTGCTCTACACGCTTACTGTCAGTCAGCGCAAGCTTGACTTCAACTTCTATCATTGTAATCTCCCCAATCTTGCCAATATATTATCTATATTATCGATTCATACAATACTGACATCCACCCGCCTGTCCCAGACAACCGGCACAGTCCTTGCATTCAGCTAACAGTTCGCCCTTACTGATCAGATACACCCCAACCAAACTCATGATTGGATACAACTTATCCTCCTGCCACTTCACGCCAACTGTATCAGCCTCAAGAAATGAGATTAATTTAGGGACTGCATCAATGTCCATTCCATAATATCCTGGTCCAAAAGACGGACTGCAGTATTGTTTCTGAAGGACACTGTGTTTACGTTCCAAATAGTCCTGTATCTGTTGTCTACAGACATCCATACAGGCAATCTGAAATACTTCCAAATAATATTTAGCAAGCAGCGACTCTCCCTCGTCTACATTGATATCCGGTGCATGAAACGCATAGATATAGCCATCTTCCACTTGGCTGCGATCGATCCGCTCTAACACATTGCATCGGATCTCCTGTCCACCAAACTGAAATTTTCCATCCTGCACACAAGACTTATCAAATGGCTGTAGAAGCACCTCTACCCGATAAAAATATTTATGTTTTTGCAACAGATTGGTGACCGCACTTACTGCAGTAGATCGATGCTCCCTTCTCATCTCCTCGTCCATTTGATGCCATCCGGCAATCTCTGCCATCCGCTCCAAAATTTCATTCCAAAAACTGCGAATCGATAACTCCAACACCTGATCTTGTCTGCCAAGCTGATGCATGATCTCATCATACATCTCCGGTCGATGCACTACCGTACAATTACTACAGTCCTTGATCTTACATCCTCGCCCATCAACCAGATAAGATGGATTTCCAAGACATTTCTCCCGCAAATATAGCGGACAATAGCAGAATAAGCAGTTAAACTTTTCCACATCTTCTACCGCATGACATGGAAAAAATTCACACGCTCTATTTTGAAAAAAACGATAACTTGCGTCCAAATTATTCTTTCCTTTCCCCTCGGTTATACCACAGGTAAAAACTCACATTCAGCACGATTCCAACCACCGTTGAAACTGGTGCCGCCAATCCGATCATCGTCAGACTGGCGTTCGGCTGAATACTCATAATATACGCTAATGGCAGACGCACAAACAATGTCTGCACCACTCCCTGTATCATAACCCATATCGTCTTATCATGTCCATTAAAATATCTGCTCTTCCTGCCGTTCACGGAAAGTATGCTTTCAATGTCCACTTTTGTATCTTGAATGTCCACTTTTTCCTTCTCAATGTCCACTTTTGTATCTTGAATATCCACTTTTTCTTTATTCAGAAGTCCTCATATGTGAAGATTTCGATTTTGAAGTTCATTTTTCTCTCTTTTTTCTCAAAACAGATTGTAATCTCATTCTGATCTTCTTTAAAAATATCCGCAGCTTATATGGCCTGCACCACAGCCTCACATACAATCGGTATCTTATGTCATCGGTCTTATACTGCTTCCCTTTGTGGGTAAAGTCTGTCATAACCCCAAGAACATCGGTCTTTGGGACTCCACGCTCTATCCCAATGCAGTTATCGCCAAGGATATCATAGGAATCTTCATATACCTTGATAATTCTGTGAAGCACATATTGGTCTGTGCCTCTTTTATACAACACGACATCCCATACCTTACAGCTTTCGCCCTGTTTTACCTCACGCACCGTAAAAGAATCCCGTCCCTGCTTTAACAGCGGCAGCATACTCACTCCTACATTTTTGTATGTGAGAGTATGATATTTCCGTAGATATTCCTCATAAGATAATCTGGTCATTCCTCTATCGCCCCAATGCCACGCAACTTCTCCACAATCGAATCCACATCCTGTTGCAGCACTTCCTTCGGAGCATCGTATTTCTCATACATTGCCTCGACAATCTGCTCTTTGGTAGTATCTGTTTTCAGGCACTCCACAATAAATGCCGCTGTCTTGTTGCTTCTGACAAGTCCCGCAAATGAGCTTGTCACATCAATCAAAACCTGCTCTCCATCGCTGTCGTGTGTAATAAATATATCTTTTAACTTCATGTGTCTTTCCTCCTGTTCTTGAACTCCTGCCATACAAAACTTTCTTCGGCAAATGTCTTTCTTTACATCCACGCCGGCTTTCGCACCTCTAAAATCCTTTTTTTCATGTCTTTTGCCTGTATAAATCCCTGTTGCATAAGTGTTTCGCACGATTCCTCAAGTGCACTTTCTATTCTGCTTAGCATATCATCATAATGCCTCATGGCAAGTTTTTCACCAATCCCGATATTTTTCAACTCCCGACAAAAGTGCTCTCGCTTGATTTTATGAATGTCATATTCACATCCAATCGAAACAGCCATCTCCGTAGTACTGCTTGGATAGATCATCGTACATACAATGTCGTAAGCTGGTGCTAATCGTATGGATGCCATATCAGAAGCATAAAGAAGTGATACATTCTTAATATGATTATCGGTATTCCCTATGAGATAGTTGAATACACAGATATCCCATAGTTTTAGCTGATCTTCCATTGGATTCGAGGAATATTTTTTCAAAATATCACACATTCTTTTTAGGTAACCTTCTCCATTATGCTCATATTTATGACCGGATGATATGCCCATGGCCTGCGAAAAATCCTCCTGATGCAGTCGAAACGGAACTGTTAACCCATCCATAACCCTACATTTTTCGTCAAAGATTCGATCATATCTATGTGTTGCAAATAACACATCTTCATCTTTACCAGATCCTACATTTACCACAAAGCTGTCCGGCACATCAATTCCCAGATTTTTGGCTGTCTGTAAACATAGCTGTTCATTGGTAACAATCCCGTCTAATCTGACATGACTTTGTTTCACAATATGCGTACTCGGAGCTGCTCCAATTGGTAAATACCATTCATTTGTGTCTATCTTATAATATAATCCAACTTTACCAGTGGCTCCGGTCAGAGACAAATGCGCTTTTGTAACCAACTCTGCCGCTTCTGAAGCACCTTCTTTCGCCAATCTGCATACATCTTCCCTTGTAAGTTTCTGATAACCAGCTTTTGGGACATCCATGCCATCTTCAATAATCTGAATAGCACCCAGACATTCCCTCCCCAAAGCAGCTAAGATTGTCAGATAATCATATTCATCTGCATGAATCCATCCGGCTACACACTTCCTGGTAAAACCTTCCGGTAGAAGACCTTCAAAAAAAAGGCTTGTTTCTTCTGCCGAAAAGTTTTGCGCCTGCAATGGAAGATGAATTGAAATAGGACAACTTGACGGATTATCCAAATACTCTTGTGCATAGGTAAATATCGCATCTTCAGATCCACTTCCTGTTATCTTACCAACATAGATCTGCTCTCCCTGCTGTTCAATAAATACATGAAAATCTCTCATTTTATTTACCTCGCTTTTCCATACATAAATCCATACCTAAAAGATTTACAATCTCAATCGCCTTTCCAATCTCACACGTTTCCTTTCCTCTTTCCAGATCAGATATAAAGCTGACACTAAATCCTGTAAATTCAGCGATATAAGCCTGTGTATATCCCAATTCTTTTCTGCGTGTACGTAATTCGTTTCCAAAAGCTTCTGCATCTGCTATTTTCATAACGCCTCCTTGTCGCATAGTCGAACGGCTTATTTTAATTTTCCGCAAACAAAAAAAGGTCGAACGGCTTATTTTTGATATATTTATCATATACTAAGCCGTTCGGCTATGTCAATACCAGATGCGATATTGCATTCCCTCGTAAGCCACTCTCGCCGCCTCGATATCCATGTTGCAGCCAAGCCGGTAGACCGGCACTATATTAAGCATCCGGTCTATGAGGGAAAGTGTCTGCTTCATTTCGTCTGCCGATAGGCTTCTGTTCGTCTGCTGAACGATCATCGGATATGTGGCATGTGGCTCTGCCTGCTCGATATGATTTGTGGTGTCTCTTGTCAATATGCAGATGCCCTTTAACGGTACTGCGGTATTCGTGCTTAATCTGTGCTTGCCATCCCAGGGTGTGCCATAGGCGGTCACGCCGGAGTCGGTGATATGAAGAAGCGGCTTATCGTCATTTACCATGACGGCACGCTCCCCGAAATACTCTCTCCATAGTCGTGTATGTGTGGACTTGCCGGTACCGCTTTTTGCGGTAAAAAGATAGCCTTCGCCATCTATGGCAATGACCGATCCATGAAAAAGCAGGGTATCACAAGATAAGAGGTGGTCTGCAATCTTGCGATAGACCGCAAGTGTCTCTAAGTAGGCATCGGAAAAATGCCTGATAGGAATGCCCTCTTTGATATCTTCTCTGGCGGATTTTTCACGCTCAAAGTCGATATCCGACTGAGTTGTGACAATCGAGAAATAAACCGGTGACTCAGTCACACAAGCTACGGAATTTCCCGGCGTACTCTCTGACACAGTTCCACCAGTTTCTGTAGCTGCACCCCTTTTAACATCTGCCACGATATAATCTTTGCAATATTCTCTGATATAATCACAGACAGGGCAGATGGTAAAATACTGTCTTGCCAGACGGATTGTAAAGTTCTTCATATGCGACCTCTGATTCCATTCAAATTATAATTCTACTTCTGTTTCTTTTTCTTCCGGATAAATAAAACCGTTCCTGTCACTGCAATCACTGCCGCAATTACTATCAATATAATTCCCCGTATCGGCATCTTTATTTCCTGAATTATCGTCCTTCTTATTGTCTGTGGCATCGGACGGATCTGACTTTCCGTTTTCATCGGTATCTTTCTTGTCTACATTTTCATTGGAATCCTCAATTTTGGTATCTGATTTTCTGTAAAACAGCCAGCCACACAAACCTGCAAAAATAACCGTTACCACAATTAGGATCGAGAATACCGGAATTGCATAAACGCTTGCTCTTATCAGCTTTAGCCCCTGATAAAGTGTGTATACACCAAATACGGAGAAGATGGCAACAGCAAGTGTATTCAGCAGTCCATCCGGCGCCTTGCTCTTTAACAAATAGCCAATCAACATTCCAAGAATATCTGCTGCAAAAAGTCCCAAAGAACAGCCGATCCATACGACAAATGCTGCACTCATACCTTCATTAGCACCAAAAGTAATGGCAGTAAGCTGTGTCTTATCGCCAAGCTCTGCTACAAAAAATGTGCAAAATACTGCAAGTGGAGCAAACTGAATCTTTGATCTGCTGCCTTCTTCCTCTTCTTCCTCATCCCCTGCGATCGTTGATGCTGCAAAATAAAGAAAAGCAAATGCTGCGATCATTTTAATAAGCCATTCCGGAATCAATTCACTAACCAATCCGCCGGCAAGAACAGCAAGTCCATTTAGTACAAGGATAGCAATAGCCGTTCCACATATAATATCTCTTAACTTGTACTTAGATGTAAGAGCAATCAGCATAAGCTGCGTTTTATCTCCCATCTCTGCTATAAATTCCGTGAAAAAAATTTTTAAAAATAATATCATTTGTCTTATCCCTCATATATCTCCAATAATGTTTCGTTCGAAAATATATTGCTCTCAACATCATCTTACTATAATGTTTCGTTCAAAGATCATTTTGCCCTTAACATCATCTTATTATGATGTACACCGCATACGCTAAATAAAACGCAACCATACAGAAACCTTCCATCTTCCCAATTTTTTTCTTAGTCCCTGCAAATATCCATACGCACACGGTAAACACAATAAGTACGCACATATCTATAATGTTCTCTTTGATTATGCTGATCGGACTGATTGCAGAAGCCACACCTAGCACCATAAGTATATTAAATATATTGGATCCTATCGCATTACCGAGTGCCATATCAACTTCATTCTTTCTGGCTGCAACAATAGAAGTTACCAGCTCCGGAAGCGATGTTCCTATCGAAACGATCGTAAGTCCGATAAGCGTTTGGCTCATTCCGAGATCGCTTGCGATCCTCGATGCGGCATCTACAGTAACATCTCCACCAAATGCTATTGCGATCGCTCCACCGACAATAAATATTATACTTACCGGAACAGAAACAATCTTAATGTCCTCATCAGATCCACCTTCAATCTCAACGCTCTTGCCTTCTCTGCTTGCCTTTAATGCAATCTTAACCATATAGAATAAATAGCCGGCAAAGAAAGCAATTAAAATCACACCGTCAAAACGTCCTAATGTTAAATCTGATTTGTCACCAATTCCGACACTTCCAAACAACATCAAGAGTCCGGCACAGATCAATGACAACGGAATATCTCTCGTTATGGTTTCTTTAGCAACATTAACCGTTGCTAACATTGCACATACGCCGATAACAACCATCAGATTAAAGATATTGGAACCAACCACATTACTAACTGCAAGCTCATTATTGCCTACAAGGGAAGCCGATACACTTACCGCCGTCTCCGGAAGCGATGTCCCCATTGCTACAATCGTAAGTCCGATAATAATAGATGGCACATGTAGTCTCTTGGCTACGCTTGAACTTCCTTCCACGAATAGATCTGCACCCTTGATCAACAATGTAAAACCAATTACAAGGAACACAAGTACAAGAACAAATGGGGCGTCATTAATCAATTTTTCCATATTCTTCTCCTTTTTCTCTTTCCCAAGGCAGTGTTGTCAGCCGAAGTCTATGCCGAAACAAAAAGGCAAAGCCAGCGCTTTGCTTTTGTCACGCTACATAACAGCAATTTCCTATAAAATTAAAAAGACTCATGTATATCAATTATCCACCTGCGCTTTCTGCACAAGCAGTTAATCGATATACATGAGTCTCATTATTTAAGATTTGCCAGATTATACTCTCAGTTTATAATCAGAATGTTGACAAATCACACTTTCGCGCCAACTACTCCCTCATGGAATATTTCGTTACTTTTCGTTACTTGATAAATAATATCAAATGAAGGTGCCTATGTCAACATCATTTTCACGACTACATTTCCAGCATGTTCAACATCACCAGCCGTTCGGATAATATGTTTTTGCCTCGTGAGCAAAGTCCTCTGTTGCCGGATTGCAGGTTGCAAAGCCTAACTCCTTCGCCAAACTCAAGCGAAAATCAAAAATGATTGCAAAGCGACATCCAACTGTGAACGGATTGATCAAACTTGCCAATTTATCAGAAATATGTTCATCCACTGTGTAAAGCGAGCAGTGCAGTGCCATGTCTCGCAGTCTGCTATTTCCCAACAGATCAAAAAATTAGAAGACGAACTCGGCGTTAAGCTGTCAGAACGGCATAACTGCACATTTTCCCTTACTCCTGCCGGAGAACATTTTTATCGAAAGAGTCTTATATATTCGGAGATTTAAAACAACTGATCCGTGAAACCAAGAGAATGGCTGATAACGATACTGCCGTTTTACGGATTGGCTACTACAAGGGCTATCTATCAGTCGATGTAATCGGCGAACAAGTATGGTTTGATACTTCTGTCAGCAGAATACCATTGGTAAGAAACGGCTCTTCTGTCCGTAAAACATACTATGCCTTTTGGGGAAAAAATAATTCCGAGTATTATATTGAGGAATTTGCCCAAATGCTAAAATCCTGTTTTTCATATCCGATTTCAAATTATCGTCTGCTCTTTCCTTTACTTTATTTATATCCCACGCCATAAACATATAAGTCTTTGTATTTATGAGCAGGTATGTCCGAAATCATCAGATAATCGTGATAATGAGCATCTTCAAAACATATGGATAACCTGATATTTCTTGCTAGATATTGCCTAATTTCCTTAAATTGAATTGCCATAATCCATTGCCTCACTTTCTCTTATAAAGTTTTCCCATAGTTCACCCTCTATCTTTCGCCTAGATTCTGCTCTCCATATTGGTTCTTCTTTTTCATCATTTTAATACTACTATCTCATCATATAAGCAATAGAACATATCCTCGACTTCCATATCCTCGTGAAAATGTCCGAAATACCATGCCGTAAAATTTGTGTTATCTGCTACTTTCTGCAAATACTGTCTTAACTTTACTTCTTCATCTGACATTTCTCCATAACCCATCGCCGCAACGACTTCTCTTGGTCCGGAATGACTCAAAATATAATCCACCTGAAAATCTGCCTTTTTAAGATTATACCATCCCTCTTCATATTCTTTCCTATTTGGTATCTCATCTGGAAACCATGTCAAACCTTCTGTCCGATACATTTTATCGATGCTATATGCACCGCCAAATGTAAAGAAACGTGTTTGGTCTATCTCAAAAACCTGCCCCCTCATCAAATGGATTATTCCACTCTCAACAAAATGAACCATTCCTCCATTCCATGTCTCAACACTATATGAATTTAACCGTTCAAAATTCTCATGATTTCCATCTACAAATAAAGTTATAACCGGAAGATTTCTAAGTATATTCCGTGTCTCAGTCTCATCGGATGCAGAAAATCCACATACCGCTACATCTCCACATATAATCAGATAATCATCCGATGTGTATTCACCTTCATGTTTATCAAAAAATTTAACAATTTTACTAATATCCATTGTCCCATGAATATCTCCGGATACAATAAAACTCATAGCTATTATCTACCTCCATCATTAATGCTTACTTACTCAAACTCCCCACACCAATTTATACAGTACTGTCCCATAATGCTTATTATTCGGCACCAAAATTATAATGTTGCAAAATAATATTAATTGGACATTGAATAATATTCTTCTCCCGTGTCCAAACATAAGGCAGCCAATCTTCCTCCAGGATAAGATGCTCCACAATCAATTGCTATGTGATTGTTTTTGCGGTAAATGTATCCGGGATTTGGATTATCCTCGATTGCCAATGTCGGCGTGTGCCCCGTTATCACATATTTATCTTTGAAATACTGTACATTATAGTCTGCTCTTGCCCAAATCAACTCACGAAGAGAATAATCTTCCATGTTCTTACCCGGCACATAGTTTCCTAAGCCTGCGTGGACCAGAAGATAATTTTTGCCACTAATTGATATCTCTTCGTATATCCGAAACTCCTCAATAAAATCTATAATATCTTGCTTTATTTCTGGAGTCAATTGCCGGAACTCTTCGATCGTAGATTTGCTCCCATTATATTGCCATGTCACCAACTTATTCAACATTTCTTCATCCAATTTTTCTATTGGGACATCTGAATTTTCTTTCTTCAGAAATTTCAGACAATCTAATGCCATAAGCTCATGGTTCCCCATCAAACATATTGCATTCGGTATTTCTAAGAGTCTTCTTATTGTCTTTATAGGATGGGGACCTCGATCAAGAATATCTCCTATGACATAAAGAATATCTGAGCCCCCAAATTTGATCTTATCAAGTAAATCCATGAACATAGCATATTGTCCATGAATATCAGTGATAACATATGTAGCCATTGTGTAAACTCTCCTTCTATTCATTTAATTTGCGTCTAAAGGACAAATATTACCCATCTCTGCCTAATCCCCAGAAATTATGTTTTCTTTGATTTCTTGGATTTTCATAGCAGCCGAAAAAGTACCTGCATAAATGGCTGTCAGCAACTAATTATAGGTCTTCACTGGAGCATTTTTTTCTGAAGTAACTATAATGTAGCCTCGTGCAACAGCAAGGCCTAGAACCCCTCTTGCGACTTCAAAAGAATAGCCTAATATATTCTGCAAATAATCCATGCATTCTGCGCTGGTATGCTGCTTTGGTATGCCATTGCACTCCATAAAGCTATGTATAAATTCCTGCATTATCTTTCTCCTTCATCCGGGCTGTCCAACAGCAAATAGTGCCAGACATACCCACTCTCCATAACCACTGTTCCAACGTAATCCTTCAAATCAAACTCTGGGTGATCGTGTCCTGTGCCAATACATACTAAGATAAAACTTTTGTGCGGCTTATCCAACGCATTGTACCAGATATATGGCGATCCATTTTGCAGTGCGATTTTCAATATATTATCGCGCGCCTCATTTGCAGTCTGAAATGGAAGCTCCAGCACTGCAATTCCTGTCTCTGATAATAGTGCTTGTTTGTAAATAATCATTGTTGTCATCTCCTTCCTCATTTTCTTTATTATATTGTAATATCACGTCCCACTTTCAACACTCCCTATAATTTTTTATGCAAAAGAGAGATACCTTTTGCATCTCTCCTCTGTAATCGCCATATATTTATTGTCTTAAATATCATTTAATCTTCTTCATATGTAATCAGTAATGCCACATGATCTGACAAGTTCTTTTCAAGGAATGTCGGAGCAACTTCTACTATTATCTTATCCTTTGGCATATTTGTGAAGACTCGGTCAATTCTTGTTTTTCTTAGATATGTATACGGTTTTCCTTCAGGTGCCAGCTCATATAATCCCAATTTCTTCATAAAGTTTTCAAATCTACGATTACGCTCAAAGGCTTCCTGGTCTTCAATTTTCTTCGCATCGGGATTAGCATTTGTATCTCCAAATACAATTATCTTTTTATCATTCTTTTTATCATTCTTTATAGCATACTCTAATAGTCTGCTTATTGAATCATCAAACCCCTTTTCATCTTTTGCATGTATAGCTAACAGAACCACCTTTTCATTTTCAATTTTGCAAATTTGCAAATAATCCAAAATTTTTCCCTTGTCTCTAAATCCATTATCCGCATTTGTATAGTTTAATCCCTTTTTCTTCAAACATATAGTACATGAATATCCTGGTATTTTTCCCCATTCATTTTTTTCCCATTTTTCTCCCCATTGTTTTTTTTCCGATTCGTTGCCATTCGGTGTCAATATATCATACTTTTTATCTTTATTTATTGTATCTATAAAACTGCAGCGTCTTTTGTTCTCAAATCTGTATGTACCCAAACTATGTGTAGCAGGACTTTGGGGATCAACTTCGGATAAGAATATCATATCCGCATTCTTAGTCTTCTCATTTTCACATATTTCTTCTCCCAAGTTTTCCTGACAAGTTGTTATCTTTTCCTCTGATATTTCTGTACGCACAACGCCAATTGTCTTTCCACCCATTATTTTCTTTTTTTCTTCATTTCCAAAGAAACCATTCACATTCAAATACATAATCTTCATTTATTCCCGTTCTCCTTTTGCTTTTTATCTGACTCCAGATACTTCTGGAGTATCTCATTCAACTTAAGTTTTACTGTTTCGCGAAAATAATCATCCCCTTCTTTCTCAATTACCTCTGTACAACCACCATACTGTAATATCCAATAGATAAAACTATTTGTACTGACTCTTACCTGAATTGTCAAATAAGCTTCATCTGTCTCTTCGCCCTTCAAGGGTGATATTACTGTAAAATCATCTCCAAACCAATCAACTACTTGTGTGAAATAGTCTCGTTCAATCTTAAATCTCACATTCCGTTTTTCACCAAGATACATATATGGGTTTTCTCTTCTGTATTTAGAAATGTCGGCTAGTTCAGCACTAATTCCGGCCTCTTTCGCTGTCTTGGCAGTTGCGTTTGTTATTGACAAATTTGTCATCAGATCCACCCGCCAAAGCTTATATCGTATACTCCCACTTCGCTCTGTCTTTGTGTCAGCTCCCAGCATATAATATCTGCCATTGCTCATTATCAAGTCATACGGAGAACATATCCGTTCTTTCTTACCGCATGGTTTCAAACAAACTTGCTTTCCATCATAATCATACACATTAAGAGTAAAGCATACCTTTTTCTGTTGCACTATTGCCTTTCTCACAAGATAGGCTCTTTGTGCCACTTCACTGATAGCAATCGGAAGTTCATAATTTTCTTTCGCTATATAAGGTTGCTTTTGTACTCTATATCTATATTTCATAGCATCATCTAATTCTTTCCCTGATAAATGAATGAGACGACTCGCCAGACTTTGACTTTCTTCTTGTGTAAGTATCTTACTAGATAAGACCATATCTACCAAAAGCCCAAGTTCAGCATCCGTAATTGCACCCTCAATCCAGTAATTCGTTCTTCTACCATTTGTGGAACGGCAGTATATCCTCTCCCCCTTTTTCATATATAGTTCTCTGGCTGCCTTATAGTCGGTATCACTTTCCACCTCCACTACCCCCATATCATCCATGGCTGTTGTAATGGCATGTCTTTTAATATCATACTCTTGCTGATTTAATATAACCTGAATATCCTTCAACTTCATAGGCTTATCAAAACTAGAGTATTTTCTCAGCACCCCTCTAATTGCAGAATACTTATCATTCTTTTTTTCATTCGAACCAGCCATACTTCCCCTTTCATTTTTATTCCGCCTCTTTTAGTGTTGATTTTGGAACATTTGTTGTGTTGTTACAAGTGTGTTGCAAGCTACCAGCCACTTGTTTTAATTATGATAGTTGTTTTTGGGACATTTGTCAATAGAAGGTGATTATATATATGAATGCATTATTCTTATGGAGGAATACTGGAAAATGATAGAAGAACTCACCTACAACATGGATGAAGATGAGCGTAATGAATTCCTGATGGATATTGATCGATCACATTATTCCTTAGATAATTTGTCAGATTTTATGATTCTGTTTGCTCCAGGCGTTACTCAAAGTATATCTCCAACTGAGCCCGAATTTGAGGTCAGTCCCTGCGGCGGCCGATCCATTTTTTGGTGATATCCATGGTTGCCAGATAGTTTATTTTGTCGGATAATCAATTTCCATATTCGTCTGTTTTTCCAACGCATCCGGATATGTTCTACACTCTTCCTTTGACAACAGATGTTAAACCCTAATAAAACTGAATTTAGTCTTCAGCATGGAATTTAAGTTTACAAGTGGAATTTACATTTTCATTCACCCATTGATAACATCTCATCTTTTCAATACGATTTCAAATTTGTTTACAATTATACGAAAAATATACTCGTCCTTGCTCTTGCGTGGCACCAATTTTATCATAAAAACGAATTGACGGTGTATTCCAGTCCAGACAGCTCCATTCCATTTTTGAATATCCATCTTCCTTAACAAATTCTTCTATTTTGGAAAAGAACTTTCTTCCTAATCCACAATGACGATATTTCTCATTTAAAAGCACATCTTCCAAGTGAACCCCTGCTTCTGCCGCAAACGATCCAAATATAGGATAGTAAATAGCATACCCGATGATCTCCTCGTTATATTCCGCGATCAATACTGTTGCTATTTTCTTCTCAAAAATCCAGTAGCACAAATCTTCCTGGGAAGCTGTCATATCTTGAGGTCTTTTCTCGTATGTTGCCAAACCTTTTATCAGTGTTTGTATCTCTGCTATATCATTTTTCTCTGCTTTTCTTACGATAAATTTTTCGCTCATAATCTGTTCTCCTTTACTTGTTGATATAACTCAATCTTCGCACATCAAAAATTATCATGTTGTCACATATTGCTTATTATGTCAGTAAAACAATAGCTATTTTGCAATTCAGAATCCACCATAATGTTTTAAGGTTTCTGCTGCAATTTCAGATCCAACATTCATTGCCTTTTTAATATCATTTTCAAGCATATATGAACAAACAAAGCCGGCGTGATAACTGTCGCCGCATCCTGTGGTATCTATTATGCTTTCAACTTTTACAGCCTGCACTCTGTATTCCTGTCCATTAAAGTATGTAACGCTTCCATGTTCTGCAAGTGACACATTGAACAGGCAGTTGTATTTATTCGATAACCCCCTAAACATCGGCAGAAGTTCTTCCGATCCGCTTATCATAAAGAAATCAACATACGGAGCAAAGCGTTCCATATCAGCAAAATCTCTATATACATCAAAATCCACCACAAGCTTAAAGCCATGTGTTTTTTTCAGTTCGATTACCTGTGAAAGACACGAGGCCCAAAAATGAACAAATACCACATCGGATTCTGATAAGATTTTGATTTCGTCATCATTCAGCACGATATTATCGAGAATACTACCATTCCAAGAATCATCTTTATAATACCTATCGCCTGATTCCGTAAGATACGTCATATTATTTGCAGTCTGATGCCTTTCATCAATCCGTATATGTTTTTTATCAATAGCAAATTTTGCTATTGAATCCATTATCACTTCTGCATATTTATCTTTTCCGATAACACCAAGAAGCGTAACATCTATATTCGTAAAACGTGAAGCATGAACAGCAAAATTTAACGCTTCTCCGCCCGGTCTGATCATTTCAATCCCATCAAAAACATCTACACATATGCAGGGAAGTGCAGTCAGCTTGATTTTATTCATTGCGTCACCTCGGTCATCTTGATTTTATTCATCGCGTCACCTTATGAAATAATAATTTTCTTAATAAATTCAATAACAATCTCGATACCCAACTTGGCTGCCTTCTGGGCAAACTGAGCATAATCCATCGCTCCGCCCTCACCATCGGAGATTGTGCGAAGTACGGTAAATGGGACATGGTTCATATAGCAAACATGACCAATGCTGCCACCTTCCATCTCTGCCGCGATCGCATCAAATCGCTGATGAAGTTTCTCTTTCTGCCGTTCTCCCTGCATAAACAGATCTCCGGTAGCGATGGTTCCTACCTTGTAATGAATTTCTTTTTCAGCAATACATTGTTCCATCAATGCTGTCATCTTCTCATCACTTGGAATATAAATCTGGTTGATTCCGGAAAGCAAGCCAATGTCATCTCCCAAAGCAGAAGTATTCATATCATGCTGTACCACCTGACTTGCTAACGCAACATCCATCACGCCCAGCTCCTTGCACAGCGTTCCGGCAACACCAATATTGACCACCATATCCACCTGATATTTTAATATCATGGCTTCCGTACAGATTGCCGCAAACACTTTTCCTACGCCGGACACTGCAGCAACTACCTCTACCTCTCCAATATTACCCTTGACAAATTGAACACTGCTGATTTCCTCTGTTGTACTATTTTCCAGTGACTTCTTCAGATTGTCGATCTCAATCTGCATGGCACCGATCACACCTATTCTCATCGTATATTCCTTTCTTCATTCGCACACCTGCAAGCATTCTATCGCTTTGTCGCACGCGCAAATTTACCGTATTTATTTTGTTGGATATGAAAATTCCATGTTAGTCTGTTTTTCCAAAACAGCAAGATAAGTTCTGCACTCTTCCTTTGCGATCTCCAGATCAAGGTTCTCATAATGACCACACTCTGCCGCAGATGCTCCAAATACCTCTCCTTCATGAGCAATGATCTGAGATAACACCTCTTTCGTGATCTGAAAAACTTTCTTAGGTTCTACTTCTCTGACCAGCAGATAAAATCCGGTCTGACATCCCATCGGTCCAAAGTAAATAACCGAATCCGCAATTTCCGAATTACGGATATAGGTCGCAAACATATGCTCTACAGAATGCATATCCGCATTGCTCATATAATCTCCTTTGTTCGGTCTTCTCGTTCTAAGATCATAGGTTGTAATATCTCCATCTTTTCTGGAAATGTAAAAGCCCGGAACCAATACATCATGATCTATCGTAAAACTTGTTATTCTCTCCATAATAATTCACCATTCCTTTCTTGTTCACCATTATTTGTTTTTTCCCTTATTATGAAGCAGCAAGAAATCACATTCCCTTCCTGATACTTACGGATACTCCGCCTCTCATTGATCGAATTTATCATTTCTGTAATGCTTCCTCCAAAAAGCGAACCGCATCTCTGACGCAGTCATCACAGTCGCGGACCACATGTCCCGTTTCTATTCCTTTCAGTTCTTTGCAGATAACCGTTCCATTCTGCTCCATAAACTGCTGCATGATCAAACGCGCATCCTGAAAAGTGTTCATCTGATCCTTATTGATCATTCCTGCTGCCGCCACCGCTCCGGCGATCGCACCGCAGTTTCCTTCCATCGTTGCCAGTCCTGCGCCAAACCCCTGCATGAGGTTTCTCATCGTTTCATCATCTAAGCCTGCCTCTTCGCAAAAAGTGCAGGCAACCGCCTGCGCACAATTATAACCACTATGTTTTTTGGCTACTGCCTTCTCGCATTTCTCTTGTATCGTATCGCACATCTGCTTGTCCTCCGTATAGCATTATTATTTCTAATGTTTTTATTATAATCAATTCCTGTGAAAATGTCCATGTTCCCGATATGACGTCTCTCAACTTCTACCAATATATTTACTCAAGCTTCGCACATCCGGAGCCGCCATCGGGTCACATATTGCTTATTATGTCAAAGAATATTAAACATTTTGCAGCGAGGTACATATGAGTAAACCATTTATTACATATACCGCACAGGTTGAAAAACTGAAAAGCCTCCTACAGTAATGCCAGCCACAGTGTTCCCGCTACAATGCCGATAAGTCCAAGCACTGCTTTACCGAAAAGTTTTTCCCGAAAGACGATCCATGAAAATGCGATCGTCACCAAAATGCTGAGTTTATCAATCGGTACAACAACACTTGCCTGTCCTGTCTGGAGTGCGCGGTAATAGCACAGCCACGACGCGCCGGTTGCCAGTCCCGATAGCATCACGAAGGCAAATTCCTTTTTTTCGACCGTCTTTATCTGCTGCCATTTTCCTTTGACCATGACCATTAGCCAAGCCATAACGAGCACAACCGTTGTACGGATTGCCGTCCCCAGATTAGAATCTACACCTTCTATGCCGACTTTGCCCAAAATGGCGGTAAGACTTGCAAATACTGCTGATAATACCGCATAAATCATCCATTCTTTGCCTGTAGCCTGCGCCTTACTATCCTGCTTTTTGTCGATCATCAACAAAGTACCCGCACCGATCAATACAACAGAAATGATCTTAGGAACGGTAATGCCCTCATGCAGAAAAATAAGTGCTAACAAGATCGTCAATACGGTGCTGCTTTTATCAATCGGCACAACTTTATTGATGTCACCCTTTTGCAACGCATGAAAATAGCATAGCCACGACGCTCCGGTCGCTAATCCCGAAAGTACCAAAAACAGAAATGTCTTGCCACTGATCTGTGTGGTCTGACCACCCGTCCCGGTGATCAAAACCATCAGCCACGAAAATAACAAGACTACGATCGTGCGGATCGCGGTTGCTACATCGGAATCCGTTTTCTTAATTCCACACTTTGCAAGAATAGATGTAATTCCTGCAAAAAAGGAAGAACCTACCGCATACAATAACCACATGCTAACATCACTGCCCTTTCCTCATACTTGCGGATACTCCGCCTCTCATTGATCGAATTTATCATTTCTGTAATGCTTCCTCCGTTTTTTATTATACAAAAACAAGCTGTACTAACAACATATAACAGATCGTGCCCTCTCTTATCTCTATTTTTATAATTATTTTTGATACCGCTTTGATGGGCGATAGACCATCAATGCGATGAAGATCAAAACCGCTGTCGTTGCCAAGCTGAGCGGATATACTAACATGATCGTGGTAAAGGTTCGATGTGCCGGAAATACCGTATAGATCCAGACCAATCGTACCACGCACACGCCAAATACCGTTAAGATCGCAGGTACCAGCGACAGCCCAAATCCACGCAGATAGCCAGACATATTTTCGTACAACATACTGAATGTATATGCAGAAAAAATAATCAGCAATCTGGTATAACCAATCTCTACAACCCTTGGATCCGAATTAAATAATGCAAGCAGGCTCTTTCCAAAGAACAGGATCAACATAATGGATACCGCACAGGCAACCGCTGCCTCAATAATACACAGATACAGTGATTTTTTGCATCGTTTCAGATCACCGGCTCCGTAGTTTTGTCCGGTAAAGGTCGTACACGCCTGACTGAACGAATTCATAATATCGTATACAATGATCTCTATATTCAATGCCGCACTGGATGCTGCCATGACAATCGTTCCCAAACTGTTGATTGCAGACTGGATCACGATATTGGCAACTGCAAACACCGCACCTTGGATTCCCGCTGGAAGACCGATCCGCAAAATACGACCGGCAACTCCTGCATCAAACTTAAATTCCGTTCGTTTGATCCGTATCACATGATCGGTGCGGCATAGTCTGCGAAACAACACAATGGCACTGATCGCATTGGAAAGGACCGTTGCGATTGCAACACCATTTACCGTCATTTTGAAAACAATGACAAAAACCAGATTTAACGCCACATTAAGCACACCCGAAATTGCCAGTGCCTGCAACGGAATCTTCGTCTCTCCGATACTTCGGAAGATCGCCGCCTCAAAGTTGTATAAACAAATGACAGGCATTCCAAGTAGATAAATGCGAATATAAGTCAACGCATAAGGAAATACGGTATCCGGAATATTCATCAAATGCATCAGCGATCCAATGAATATCTCTCCTATTAATGCGATCAAGGCACCACCCAATATCGACATGATGATAGAAGTATGTACCGCCTTATGGATCGTCGCCTCATCTTTCTGCCCGATCGCATTGGCGATAATAACATTTGCTCCCAGCGCAATTCCGATAAACAGGTTGAGCAGCAGACCAACGATCGGGCTGTTAGCGCCAACCGCAGCCACGCAGACAGTCTTGGCATCCCCAGTGAAATTACCGACGATCGCCAGATCGGATGCATTAAAAAGCTGCTCCAAAATTCCTGTTGCTGCTACCGGAAATGCATAAAGGATCAATTTATCCCATAAAGAACCATGCAGCATATCCATTTTCTGTTTTGCCATTTTTTCTTTGCCTCATTTCTAGTCGTGTACTCTCAAACCATGAAATGTCCGTATGCCCAAGTTTGAGTTATCTTAATTTTTTTCCAGCAGAGTTTTGTAACTGCAGTCAATGCCGATTGCTCCGATCGGTGCCGTAATGATAATGGCGAGCACCGCTACGGACAAAATGATCTTGCCGGCAGCTTTAACTTTTGGCAGATGGATCCCATCGCCAGTCCTACCAGAAAAATAAACGCTAATGATGTCAACATATCTACTACCTTTTTCCTGAAAATTCAATTCACACGTTCTGTCTCTCTTCCATCCATGTAAGAAGTGCATCTTCCTCCAATGGTTTGCTGTAAAGATAACCCTGGAACGCATCACAGCCAAGCCGCTTCAACTCATCTCTCTGATTCTCATCCTCTACATATTCGGCAATGATCTTAAAATGCAATGACTTACTAAGATACACAATGGAACCGATTATGTCACTGTTTCTCTCATTGCATAAAACATCTCTAGTCAATGATCCATCCAATTTCACTACGTCGAAATAATTTGTCTGTAAATATGTCAATGAAGTATGTCCCATTCCAAAATCATCAATCAGGAATTTATGTCCTTTTGCCTTAATATTTTTGATCTTATCTGCAATATCAATGGAGGAGGAAAGCGCATCCTGCTCCGTGATCTCTAAGCAGAACCACTCGCTCGGGATATCATATTTGGCCACCGTATCATCAATGCATTGTTCAATGCCCTCCCACTCTAAAGACTCATTGGTGATATTGACGGATACCTTAAATTCCTCTCCTGCATATGGTTTTAACTTTTCTGCGGTAGCTGCCGCTGTATCAAAAATATATTGTTCCAGCAAATATAATACATGCTCTTCTTTTGCCAATTCAATGATCAGTGGCGGATAAATAAAACCAAGTTCCGGATGATTCCAACGAATCAGCGCCTCAATACCAACACACACACCTTCACAATTTACTTGCGGCTGATACATGAGGTACAATTCCTGATGTTGTATCGCCTCTACAAGTTCTATCGCCAAACTTCGTGCTACATGTCCTAATTCATCCTCACGTTTTGTCAGTGTCATAATTGCATTATTTTCTTCCTCACGCTGCATTTCCTGAACGAGCAGCTTAAGATCACGCTCCATTTTACGAACACTCTGCTCCTCATACAATCGAATAAATGGCATATAGATGCATACGCCAACCGCCAGACATACCATCTGTAGTATTGCTCCCGCCCAAGAACCGGTTGCCTGATAGCCACTTAGGAAAATCGGTGTTGTCCAATTCACTTCACTAACAAGATGCGGTACCAGTCCCGAATAAATTGCCGCATAAGTTATCAAAAAATTAGCAAGTGGAACAAGCATAAACGGCACAACAAAAATTGGATTTAATATGATCGGAATACCAAACAACACGATCTCACTAATATTAAATACAACTGTCGGTGCCGCCATCCACGCAAGATTACGAGTACCCTTTTTCTTAGCAAAAAGCAATAGTGCCACGACCAAACAAAGCATAGCTCCCGTTCCGCCAAGCAGTACAAATACATCCTGCATTGTTTTGCTAAAAATCCCTGCTGTCACATCTGCGAAATGTTGTTTGATGACTGTGTCCAACATATTATGCCCATGAATACCAAAAAACCACAATCCATGTGTCAGCATAACAATGATCAGCCCCGCTCCCAAACCATTCTGCAAAGGTCCTAAAATATAATTAAACATCCTCTCCATCAACTCTTGCAGACCATCTACTCCAAAACACACACGAAAGAACTGATGCAATAAAGAAAAGCAGCCAACAATGATCACTGCCGGAATAATTTCCTCAATTGCTTCTTCATAAACACTATCCGTATTCGTTCTTTGCTTTTTCAAGCGAAAAAGCCCACTATTTTTCAGCACACAATACATCTCACTCGAAACCAAGGAAACCAGCAATGCACTAAACGCATACATATTACTAAACTTCGTAATAGAAAAATCATCATACTGTATTCCGGAATACCCGGCAAATGCTGCCAAAGAAATAATGACAAGAATAATAATATTCCCGGTACCTTCATATATTCCCTGCTTTTTCTGTTTTATGATCGAATAACTCACACTTGTTGCTACAACCAAAAATACAGAGAGAAAATCATTAACTGTCGAATAGACGCACTGCAACACTTCAGTAACACGTCCTCCGAACAACGTTGTAATAAACGTTTGATATGCAGGAATCGGCAAATTAAGAAACATTGCCGACATATAGCCAACCACCAACAGCGGGATCATCATGATCATCGCCTGCCTGATAGCCCCCAGTACACAACTATCTTCTAGTTTATCCGTAACACGAATAATAATTTTCTTTACCTTTTCCATCTTCTGTCCCTCTATATCTATTACTTCTAACATCGTAATTATCGTTCCTTAGGCAGACCGGATCCCCATAATCACAGCCACCTGTATTTAGCCATATTTTACCACATTATTCCTTGTAATACAATTCTTCTACTATCCTAGCGCAATCCATAACACTCCCGCATTTTCAAGTGCCGTGAGCTTACGCTTCTACCCCTGCAAAATATCTATTCTTTGCTCAATAAGAAATGCAAATCGCTCTTTTAATCTGGCTGGCAATAAGGATTCCTCACACATCGCTAGGAATGAATTTTTTTGTTTGATAACAGCCATCATCATTTTTTCTGCTGAGGTTCGCGTCAATCCACATTCCTCTGCAAATACTAAAAAATCTTTTCGTCGAATATTTCTTTTTTTTCCATTCATTGCAAGTGCCAATTGCTCTTTATCCTCCGGCATAAACATTTCGTACATACACATATGCTGTGTGAAAGATCTCACTCATACTTCATCTTCCTTTCTTCCGGGAACCGCTTCCATCCCGAACATTGCAAGTGCAACATTCACTTTATCCATTCGTACTGTTGTTTTGCCTTGTTCTAATTCGCGAACGAAACGCAGTCCCAACCCCGAGCGCATCGCAAACTGTTCCTGTGTCAGACCGGCTGCTTTACGCTGTGTTTTTACAAATTCCGCAATTTTATTCATAACTAATCTCCATTTCAAAATACTTATATAATATATTACACCCGAAAAGGTATAATTGCAACATTAATCGCAGTTTTTATACCTTATCGGGTGCAAACAGACAAATTTCATTATTTATTATACCTTATCAGGTGTAAGCTTCCGTATTTTTTTACATCATACCCTATCAGATATAATATTATATATCATTATATTTTATACCTGATCAGGTACGCTTATACATTTTAACTTTTACCATATACTTTTTACAGGTCCTGGTTCCCCTCATTCTACACCTGCTGCGGCAACCATGCGTTCCATAAAGAAATGATTAAATGCGGCGATCACTCTTCCAACACCAAGTACTGAAACGACCGTTCCGATCCCAAAGGAATGCTCTTTATAATGGCAATTCCACCTCAAACACTATCATCTCATCCACACTCTCTGCCCGGATCTGTCCATGATGCATCTCCACGATCTGTCTGGCGATCGCTAAGCCAAGTCCGGACCCACCCGTTGCAGAGGATCTTGACGCGTCCACACGAAAAAACTGTTCAAAAATATGCTCTAATTTTTCTTTTGCAATCGTCCGCCCATGATTTTGTACACGAAGCAATACTTTATGCTCTTCTTTCCGTTGCTCCATCGACAACTGGATCACTGTATTCGGATAACTGTAATTGACCGCATTGCGAAGCAGATTATCGAAGACGCGTTCCAATTTATCCGGATCTCCGGACAGATCGACCTCTTTTTCTATTGCAAGCTCCAGTGTCAAACCTTTTTCCTGCAAAATCGGTGCAAACTCACTGGCAATCTGCTCTAGCATACGGCTCAGATGGATTGTTTCCTTTTCCAGGGTCATGACCGACAGATTAAAACGTGTAATATCAAAGAATTCATTGATCAGTTCTTCCAATCGTTCTGCTTTATTTAACGCAATGCCTGTATACCGCTGTCGCAACTGTTCTGATATTTGCGGCTCATCTCGAAGCAATGACAAATACCCGATCACACTAGTAAGTGGTGTTTTTAAGTCATGCGCCAAATATACGATCAGATCATTCTTTTTCTGCTCAGCCTCTTTCACCGCCATCTCATTGCGCAATGCCTGTTCCCGCACAAGATTCAACTCATTTTGCACCCCCTGCAGAGAACGCGACAACCGTAAAGGCTGTTCCGGCTGATGCACTAACTTTCCTGCTGCTTCCACGACTTCATCCATCTGCCGGAAAGCACGGAACAAATAATAAATCGTCACAATAAGACAGATTGCTCCACTAGCTGCAACACAGACTGAGATCACATGTAAATTCAACCAATGTAGCATCGGCCAATAAGGATCTGTCTGATACCATATTCTCGTGGATAACACCAATTTTGATAATACCACAAGTATTACCAAACCGCCTATGCATATTCCCAGCGTGACTACATACTGCATCAAAAGCTGCATCGCTTTATGATCATGCTGCTCCCCTTGTTTCGCCTCCAATGTTATGTTCTTACTCAATGGTATATCCTACCCCCCAAACCGTTTTTATAAACTTTGGTTTACGTGCCGTCTCATGCATTTTGTCCCGTATTCTGGCAATATGCGCCATCACGGTATTATTGTTATCCAAATATTTTTCTTTCCAAACAGCTTCAAACAATTCCTCGGAAGAAACAACCTTTCCCCGTTTTCTTGCCAAATACCACACAATATCAAACTCCAAAGGTGTCAATGCAATTTCCTGTCCATTGAGCATACACTTGTGACTAATATTTGATATGTGCATACCTCGTATATCAATCTCCTCATCCTGCTCCTGCGTAACACCTGCCGTATTGTAGCGCGTATATCGTCGTAACTGTGTTTTGACCCGCGCCATAAGTTCTAACGGATTAAAGGGTTTGGTAATATAATCATCAGCGCCCACCGTCAGACCCATGATCTTATCCATATCTTCCACTTTTGCCGTCAACATGATAATCGGGAAATAAAACTTCTGTCTGATCTGCCTGCAAAGCGAAAAGCCATCCATATCTGGAAGCATAACATCTAATAATGCCAGACTGATCGTGGTCTTATCCAGGCAATTCAGAGCATCTTTTGCATTGTAAAACTTATGCACTGTATACCCCTCATTTTGTAAATATACCTCTACCAGATCGGCAATTTCCTGCTCATCGTCTACCACTAAAATACTCTCCGCCATCTGCCTATTCCCCTCTTTCGTTTGCTTATTTGAGGTCATTGTACTACAAGCAAATAGCTTCTGCAAATATCCTTCATCCCTGATACGCCCATAAATTTTTAATCTGTGGTTCCAATGTCTCATACTTCCATAAACAACTCCTGTGTATACAATTTGGATCATTCACCTTAATTCTGCCATCTTTCATTCCCGTCAATACTATAAAATGCCCCTCTGTCGTAAAATCTCCTCTCCCCACACTGCAGATGACCGGCTGTCCCTGTTTTAAGACACCACAAACAGTTTCCTTGCTTAAACTGATCTCACGTCCCACAACACCAAAATGAGAAGCTCCCTCAGTAAGAAGACTCCAACTCGTTCCCGTTCCTTTTAGATAGTACCCATTATCCTGTGCATACTTCGCAATCTTATCCGGCGTTGCATTATGATTTCCGGTCAAACCCACGATCACCATTGACAAACAGGTAGGTGCACAACCGGATAACGCAATGTCGCTGCTTCCATAGGAAACATATCCCCATCTTTGATCCCACTGCAGCAAAAGTGGTATCTTTTCCTTACATTCTTTCTTCGTCAAATGACCGTGTGCTAAGCCATCCGCTGACAAATAACCTTTCACAAACTCCAACATCTCCGCATTATTACAAAGGGAACGCAACAACACGGTGGGATATTTATCCCGATTGTCATAAATATTTATATAGGCTGAATCCTTCTTAGCCAAACTGTGCAGTCTCTTCTTAATCTGCGTTGTACTAAGCTTTTGCGGTGCCTTCTCCTTCGCAGCATGAATAGACATATTTTGTGCAGACACGCCATACTCCTCATCCGACTGCCACTGTCTGACCCAGCTTCCCACATTTCCTATCAATTTCCACATTACGATCACCGTCAAAATAAACGCCAGCACTTTCATGAATCTATGTTTTCTGTATTTCCTTCTTTCCATAAAAAATAGCCTCCTTTATCTGCTTCTGATAACATCCTAGCAAAATAAAAAAGACTGTTTTTATAATTCGTATCACGACTTTGTGATATTTTTATTCCAAATTTCTTACAAAATTATGACTGCATCTGTGCGAACTACTTTTGCGCCTCAATCGCGGCCATCTCCGCATTGATCGTGTCTTCAGACGCCGCCATTGCCAGCAATGTCATTTCCAATAGTTTTGACAATTCCCAGCCAAGCTGCTCAGCGCCTCGTGCGATGACCTCACGAGAGCATCCCGCCGCAAAACCTTTCGCTTTATACTTTTTCTTTAAGGATTTTAACTCCATGTCCTTCGTGCTCTTCGATGGACGTCCTTCTGGATCTGTTTGTATGAATTAATTTATTGAAACTTCCCATACCGGAAGTTGCTGCAAGAACAACATATTGCTTATTATGTCGATGACTATATTGCATTTTGCAGTCACCAAAGAGTGATTTCTGCCATCCGAGAACTATAGT
>ERZ773188.225-NODE-225-length-70683-cov-10.766141_pt1 | contig 70683 bp, 77 predicted proteins | sample MGYA00581011_ERZ773188 | MGnify/ENA primary metagenome ERZ773188 (study PRJEB29015, sample SAMEA2737798) | human gut metagenome | biome: human gut; feature: human-associated habitat; material: faeces | place: China | collected 2012 ...
GCGACTAAAGTCACAAATATAGGGTATCGGCTCTCTTTGGAAGCGTCTCCTTTGCCTGCGGCAAATCAGGAGTTTACAAAATCTTCGTGGTCCATTTGCTCATGTCCCAAACTTCATTCACCACGTCTTTATAGAACTCTGGTTCATGGCAGATGAGTAAGACACTTCCCCGATAATCGAGCAAAGCACGTTTTAATTCGTCCTTTGCATCAACATCAAGATGGTTCGTAGGCTCATCTAACAAAAGTACATTGGTGTCTCTATTGATGAGTTTACAGAGACGGACTTTAGCCTGTTCTCCTCCGCTTAATACACGAACTTTGCTTTCAATATGTTTTGTGGTAAGGCCACATTTTGCAAGGGCGGAACGTACTTCGTACTGGGTAAATCCAGGAAATTCTTCCCAGATTTCTTCGATACAGCTATTGGGATTCTCGCCTTTTACTTCCTGTTCAAAGTAGCCAATCTGAAGATTTTCGCCCTGTTCGCAGCTTCCTGAAAGAGGTGGGATTAATCCTAATAAGCTTTTTAAAAGGGTGGTCTTTCCGATACCATTTGTTCCGATGAGGGCGATTTTCTGTCCTCTTTCCATATAAAAGTCCAATGGTTTAGATAATGGTTCGTTATAACCGATAATGAGCTTTTTCGTCTCGAAAAGCATTTTTCCTGGTGTTCGGCCGTAACAGAAATTAAATTCTGGCTTCGGCTTTTCTGCGGCTAATTCGATAAGGTCCATTTTATCAAGTTTTTTCTGACGGGACATTGCCATATTTCTTGTGGAAACGCGAGCCTTATTTCTCGCAACGAAATCTTTTAATTCATTGATTTCCTGCTGTTGACGGCGATATGCCGCTTCAAGCTGTGCTTTCTTTACCGCATAGACTTCCTGGAAATGGTCGTAATCCCCGACATAACGGTTCAGTTCCTGATTCTCCATATGATAAATGATATTTACAACTTCATTTAAAAATGGAATGTCGTGAGAGATTAAGATAAATGCGTTTTCATAGTCAAGAAGGTATCTTTTAAGCCAGGCGATATGTTCCTCATCAAGATAATTGGTAGGCTCATCTAACAAAAGAATGTCCGGTTTTTCTAATAAAAGTTTACCAAGAAGGACTTTTGTTCTCTGTCCACCACTTAAATCTGTAACATCACGATCCAATCCAAGATCTAAAAGACCAAGCGCTCTCGCTACTTCTTCTACCTTTGCATCAATAGTATAAAAATCATGAAGAGTAAGGTCATCCTGAATCAGTCCGAGTTCTTCCATCAGAATTTCCATTTCTTTTTCATCGGCAGTACCGAGCATATCACAAATTTCATTCATTCGCTCTTCTTTTTGTAATAAAGGATCAAAGGCTGATTTTAATGCATCCTGAATCGTCATTCCAGCCTCTAATACTGCATGCTGATCAAGATAACCGACATTTACATTTTTCGCCCACTCTACTTTTCCCTCATCCGGCATCATTTTCCCGGTAACAATGCTCATAAATGTGGACTTTCCTTCGCCATTTGCACCGACAAGACCGATGTGTTCTCCTTTTAACAGTCGAAAAGAAACATCGTTAAATATCGCTCTGTCTCCAAAACCGTGAGTTAAATGCTCTACATTTAAAATACTCATAAATTCTCCTTAAAATTCTATTTATTATCAAATTTACTATAATGACTTTACTATAACAAGACGCTCTCGTCAATCAAACTCTCTCCAACTTTCTAAACTCATCTCAACCAACTGTACTTTCAAACTATAATAAACTAAAGCTTATCCAATTCCTGCTGAATGTAGTATCGGAGTATTTTTGTGCTTGTTTTTGCGAGAAAATTTTTCGTCAGTTGTACACAAATTTTTGAGGCGTACGCGGAACATAGGTTGATGAAATTTATGTGAATCTGACGGAAAATTATCCACAACGGCAGGTGCAAGAGATTACGAGTGCACATTCTACAAAAAAACCTCCCAAAGGATTGCTCCCCTGAGAGGTCGTTGCTGCTGTTTGAAATTTGTAGTTCGGGTAAACGAAATTAACGTTTGCTGAACTGAGGTGCTCTACGAGCTTTCTTGAGACCGTATTTCTTTCTTTCTTTCATACGTGGGTCACGAGTTAAGTATCCAGCTTTCTTTAATGCTGGACGGAATTCTGGGTCAGCTTCAAGTAATGCTCTTGCAATACCGTGTCTGATAGCACCAGCCTGTCCTGTGTATCCGCCACCGTGTACGTTAACTAATACGTCAAATTTATCTGCTGTGGATGTTAATTCTAATGGCTGACGAGCGATTACTTTTAATGTGTCATATCCAAAATATTCATCCATGTCTTTTTTATTGATTGTTACTTTACCTGTTCCTGGTACGAGATATACTCTTGCAACACTGCTTTTTCTTCTACCAGTTCCGTAATATCTTGTAGTAGCCACTTACTTTTCCTCCTTAAATTAATACTAGATTGCTAATTCCTTAGGCTGCTGTGCAGCATGTTTGTGATCAGGTCCAGCGTATACGAAAAGCTTTGTATACATCTGTCTTCCAAGAGGTCCTTTAGGAAGCATACCTTTTACGGCAAGTTCGATAACTTCTTCTGGTTTCTTGTTTAATTTTTCTCTTAATGTTGTTTCTTTCATTCCACCAACATAGTCGCTGTGATGATAGTAAATCTTCTGATCTAACTTCTTACCAGATACTTTGATCTTGTCAGCGTTAACGATGATTACATAGTCACCGCAATCCATATGAGGTGTGAAAATAGGTTTGTTCTTTCCTCTTAAAACACTTGCAACTTCTGATGCAAGACGTCCTAATGTATGTCCTGTAGCATCAACTACATACCAGTCTCTTGTGATGGTAGATGGGCTAGCCATAAAACTTTTCATGAGTAGTTCTCCTCCTGTTTATTCTTTAAAAATCAACGGTTCAGATATGACTTCCTGGCTGTCCGGACCCTCCATCATATCAATCCTGCTATCGCAGGTATATGACAAAATGCATCTCGGGGCTTTTGAGATTACATTTTATATGCATACCACGATTTCATATTATATAACACTCTTTCGTGTGTGTCAATAACCTTTTTCCTACAAAATGTGGGATTTTTTTAATTTAATGATCCCAGTCGCTATAATGATTATAAATATTTAATTTTCTTTAAAAACAATCCTTTTGCAGGAACGGTTTCTCCTGCCTTTGAGCGGTCGCAAGCCTCAAGGATTTCTTTGACATGTTCTGGAGGATAGACTCCCAGTCCTACTTTTATTAAGGTTCCGCTAATAATTCGGACCATGTTGTAGAGGAAACCTTCTCCTGTTACGCGAATTATTACTTTCTGAGATGGATATTCTCCTTCTGAAAGTGAATGAGTTTCTACTTCTATTCCTGTCACAGTTCTTACTGTTGTCTGTGCCTGTGTTTTTGCGGCGCAAAAACTTTTAAAATCATGTGTTCCAACAAGATATTGGCCGGCTTCCTGCATCGCTTCTACATCTAATGGAAAGATGACAAGATGAGAATAAAGCCTCTCTGTTGGCAGAGGAATCTTTCCATTTTGGATATGATATTCGTATGTTTTTCTTGTGTCACAATATCTTGGATGAAAATCACCGGGTACTTGCTCTGATGATACAATTCGGATGTCTTCTGGCAGCTGTGGATTTAATGCAAAACAAAGTTTTTCTGGTGGAATCGTTGTTTCTGAATCAAATACTGCTACATTTCCAAAGGAATGTACTCCTGAATCGGTTCGGCTTGCTCCGATTATGTGTATTTCTTCTTTTAAAAAACGGCTCAATGTTTTATTTAATACTTCTTCTACGGTTATCCCGTTTGGCTGAATCTGCCAGCCACAATAATTGGTTCCATCGTAGGCAACTACTAATTTAAATCGTTTCATAAATCTCATTCTCTCTCTATCTTTAATTTTTAATAAGAACTTTACATCTTAAAATTTGTTTGAAAAATGCTTTCTGCAAGATATGCATTACAATTTCATAATTTATTTAGAAAAATCTCTTTAAAATAAAACTGCAAAAAATCATAATTACCACATAAAGCAACATGATTCCATACGCAATATAATCTCGTTTTTCATAAATAAGCGGATGCAGTCTGGTCTTTCCTTCCCCACCATTATAACATCTTGCATCCATCGCCATCGCAAGGTCGGATGCTCTCCTGATTGCCGCAATAAATAAGGGAACTAAAACAGGAATTAACTTTTTCCCCCGCTCTAAAATATTTCCGCTTTCAAAGTCAACGCCTCTTGACATCTGTGCTTTCATGATTTTGTCTAATTCTTCTGTTAAAATCGGGATAAACCGAAGAGCAATGGACATCATCATGGCAATCTCATGTACCGGCACATGCATTTTTTTTAGAAAATGAAACCCTTTTTCAAGTCCATCGGTAAGTTGATTTGGCGTTGTCGTAAATGTCATTACGGATGAACCGATGACCAGATAAACCAACCGTACAACAAGATAGAATGCCATCCATAATCCCTGTTTCGCGATTGTTATCGGCCCAATTTTTACAAGCACATCTCCACTCACACTAATCATATTTATAATTGCCGAAAAACAAATGATAATAAACAGCGGCTTTACTCCCCGAATCATCATAGACACTGGAACTTTAGAAAGCTTTACTATCAAAATAAGAAATGCTGTCGCAATCCCAAGACTTAATAAACTTTTCGGAAAAAATAATGTAATAACAAAAAGCAATGTTCCTAAAAGTTTTACCCTCGGATCAAGTTTATGAAGAATGGAATTAGCTTTATAATATTGTCCTAATGTCATTTCCCGAATCATAAGCTGCCTCCTGCTATATACGCTGCTAATTCATCTATATTTAATGGAATCCCTACATTTTTTGTTCTTTTTGTTTTTATATACTCTTTTGTTTTTTCATTCGAAGCTTCTATCTTTTTCTCATGCATTTCTGTGCCTTTTTCTTTTGTTTCTTTCTGATTTATTTCTACGTTTTCTTGGGATAACTCTATCGTCTTCTGAGATACTTCCCGATTCTTTTGATTATATTGCATATCATGAGAAAAAGCATTGTCTAAATCAATATCTGTCTCTTCTAATATTTCTTTTAAATCCAGATAAAATTCTACTGCCTGTGGAACACCCAGTCCCATTTCTGTTAACTCATCTTTTCGTACAAAGACTTCTTCTGTTTTGCCATCCATTTTAAGCTGTCCATTCTCCATCACCAGAACTCTGTCTGCATGATCTGCCACATCGTCCATGTTATGTGAAACCAGTACGATAGTGATTCCTCTCTCTTTATTCAAATGATGTAAGAGGTCAAATAATATCTTTTTACCCGGTGCATCCATACCGGCAACCGGCTCATCTAAAATGAGGTATTCCGGCTCCATCGCAAGAATTCCAGCTAATGCTACTCTCCTTTTTTGTCCACCAGAAAGAGAAAATGGAGACACTTTTTCAAGTTCATTAGAAAGTCCTGCAAGTTGCATCGCATGACGGGCTTTTTCCTCACATTCCTTTTTATCAAAGCCAAGATTCTTCGGACCAAATGCAATATCTTTTAATACATTTTCTTCAAAAAGCTGGTATTCTGGATACTGGAAACAGAGTGCTACCTTCTGTCGAAGCTTTTTTAAATCATATTTCTTCTCCCAGATATTTTCTCCATTGAAGAAATAGTCCCCGCTTTTTGGCTGAAAAAGCCCATTAAAATGCTGAATTAAAGTAGACTTTCCTGAACCCGTACGACCTATAATCGCCACAAATTCTCCAGGTTCTATGGCAAGTGAAATATCTTTTATGGCATATTTTTCTTCTCCGGAGTCTTGCTTTTTGTACTGATAACTGATGTTTTTAAGAGTAATTCCTTTTGTTGATTCTGGTTCTTTAGGCTCATCTATATTCTTAGATGCGTTTTCTTTTATATCTGATGTTTCTTTTAATTCATGGGATTTCTTAGATACTTCTGTTTCATCAGCCAAGTTCAGATTATCTAAAGAATTGTCAGCTAATTTTTCATTTCTATCATATACAGATATACTATGGGAATCAGATTGTTTTTCCATAGAGTTTCCGTATCGACTGTTTTCCTTAGCTTGACTCTTTACATTACTCTTGCTACTTTCACTTATTGTCTTCCGTTCAGATTTATACTCAGACAAGACTATATTATCAGACTTGTCCTTCTGAAAATGATATTTCAAAAACTCAAGTAACTGTTGCTTTGTGTAAATCTCTTCCGGCACATCCACACTTTTTTTTCTTAAGTCATCTATCAAAGCAACTTCAAATGGCAGTTCCAGATTATTTTCCACTAATTTTTCTGGTATTTTAAATAATGTCTCTGGTGTACCTTTAAGCGTAATCTTACCATGGCTCATTACATATAAATAATCTGCCTGACTGACTTCCTGCAAAAAATGTGTAATATAAATAACAGTAATATTCTTCAAACGTTTTAAATCATAGATAGCTTCCAACAGTTCCTTCCGACTTTCCGGGTCAATCATTGCTGTCGGTTCATCAAATATAATACATTCCGGTTCCATCGCAAGAACTCCAGATATCGCAATCTTCTGCTTCTGCCCTCCAGAAAGTGCTCCCGGTGATGCTTCTCTATAAGCAGTCATTCCCGTAGAAGCCAATGCTTTCGTAATCCTCATTTCTATCTCTTCCGCTGGAATTCCCATATTTTCCGGGCCAAATGCAACATCTTCCTCCACGATATTTCCTATCAACTGATTATCAGGATTTTGAAATACCAGCCCTGCTGTCTTCCGAATATCCAAAATCTGTTCTTCTTTTGCAGTATCCATTCCACCAACGTAAATAATACCACCCGATGGCTTTAATAATGCTGCAAGCTGCTTCGCAAGCGTAGATTTTCCAGAACCATTATGACCGAGAATTCCCACAAAATCTCCTTTTTTAATAGAAAGAGAAATATTGTCAATCGCCGTATGTTCTATAACTTCTTCTTTTTCTCCAGAATACATTTTATACTTAAATAAAAGATTTTTAACGTCAATTAAATTCATCTGACTTTTCTCCACTATAATCATTGTTCGTAAAACTGCATCTCACCTTTATCATAAGTTTGACAAAGCTAACAAATATTATAACCCATTTTCTCTCAAAAAGATACTGGTTTGATTTAATTCGGTGTATTCAACAGACGAAGCCAGGCCCGAAAGAGAGAAGAGAACCTATATCTGTGGCCTTGGAGCTAGGATTAAATGCGAGCCGTTAAGCGAACATTCAACCCACAGTGATAGATAAATAAAAAAATCGCACTTAGACAGATGTCTAAATGCGATTCCATTGCTTTTCATTTATTAAGTTAAAATTAAACTAATTCAATAATAACTTCTAATGCAGCATCACCTTTACGCTGAGCAATCTTAACGATTCTTGTGTAACCACCGTTACGGTCAGCGTATTTAGGAGCGTACTCATCAAAAATCTTCTGAGCAAGATCAATTTTCTTTGTGTTTGCTTTTCTGCCTTTTCCTTCTACAGGAACTTCTGTTACAGGGTATAATACCTTTAACATCTGACGTCTAGCATGAAGTCTGGATGGTAAATCTTTTTTGATTTCTTTTTCAACTGTTTCATAAACAGTTACTTTCTTTCCATCTACTACTTCTTTAACTCTCTTGCCTTCAGCGTCTTTTTTAGCTACTTTAGCCTGAACCTTAACAACTTCGAAGTTGTCTTTTTCTTTAACACCAAGAGCGATTAAGCCTTCAGCGATTTTGCGGATTTCTTTAGCTTTAGCTTCTGTAGTACGAATCTTTCCATGATATAAAAGCTGTGTAACCTGGTTACGTAATAAAGCTTTTCTCTGGTTAGATGTTCTTCCTAATTTTCTGTATTTTGCCATTTTAATGGACCTCCTGTTTATTTTTCGCCATGCTTACTAATACCTTCAGCTTAAGCGGGTCTATATTACTTTGTTTATGGTAAGAATTACTCTTCGCTATTGTTTAAGGAAAGACCTAATTCTTTTAATTTAGCTAATACTTCTTCAAGAGACTTACGTCCAAGGTTACGAACCTTCATCATATCTTCAGGTGTCTTGTTTGTAAGTTCCTCAACAGTATTGATACCTGCTCTCTTTAAGCAGTTATATGAACGAACAGATAACTCTAATTCATCGATATTCATCTCTAATACTTTATCAACCGGATCCTGAGCTGTCTCTACCATAACTTCTGCTTTCTGAGCATTCTCAGATAAGTCGATGAAAAGGTTAAGATGTTCACTCAGAACTTTAGCAGCAAGGCTGACTGCTTCGTCCGGTGCCAGTGTTCCATTTGTAAATACATCAAGAGTCAGCTTATCAAAGTCTGTAATCTGACCTACACGAGTATTCTGTACAGTAAGATTTACACGCTCCACTGGTGTATAAATAGAATCTACTGCAATTACATCAATGGACTGATCTTCCGATTTATTCTTATCAGCGCCTACATATCCACGGCCTTTTGTGATAGTCAGCTCTGCTTCAAAATGGCTGTCTGCACCGCCACTTAAAGTTGCAATAACTAAATCCGGATTAATGATTTCAATATCACTGTCAACCTGGATGTCTGCTGCTGTAACTACACCCTCTCCGCTGAACTCAATAAAAGCGCGTTTTGGTTCGTTAGAAGAACTGTTATTCTTGATAGCCAGTTCTTTAATATTCATAATTATTTCAGTGACATCTTCTTTTACTCCAGGAATAGAGCTGAACTCATGAAGAACGCCTTTAATCTTCACTGCGCTTACTGCTGCACCTGGTAAGGAAGATAACATGATTCTTCTTAAGGAGTTACCTAAAGTTGTGCCGTACCCTCTTTCCAGTGGTTCCACCACAAAACGACCATATTTATTGTCTTCTGAAATCTCTGCTATTTCAATTCTCGGTTTTTCGAATTCAAACACGAATGGGACCCTCCTTTTGGGTAATTAATTGGAAAATCAATTCCAAGTTTACCAGCTTCCATATACTACAATTGAATGCCTGTGTAATAGCAGGCATTCAATTTGAAGAATCATTTATTATTTAGAATATAACTCGACAATGAGTGTTTCGTTAACTGGAACATCGATCATGTCACGGGAAGGAAGTTCTTTAACTGTTCCTTTTAACTCTTCGATGTCAGCGTCTAACCATGCTGGTACAAGAACACCGCCAGTTGCTTCTACGATATCTTTGTATCTCTGCATTGTCTTTTTGTTTTCTTTAATCTCTACAACATCGCCAGCTTTGATTCTGTAAGATGGAATGTTAACGCATTTACCGTTAACTAATACATGCTTATGTCCAACGATCTGTCTAGCTTCTTTTCTTGTTCTTGCAAATCCCATACGGAATACTACGTTGTCCAGTCTGGACTCAAGAAGAACCATTAAGTTAGGACCTGTAAGTCCTTTCATTCTCTCTGCTGTAGCATAGTAGTTTCTGAAAGGTTTTTCTAAAACACCGTAGATGAATTTTGCTTTCTGTTTTTCACGAAGCTGAAGACCATACTCGCTGATCTTTCTGCTGGAACGAACTAACTTTCTGTTTGATTTTTTATTCACTCCTAAATATACAGGATCCATATCTAAGGATCTGCATCTCTTCAGGACTGGAGTTCTATCAATTGCCATTCTTACTTACCTCCTATTAGACTCTTCTACGTTTTGGTGGACGACATCCGTTATGAGGTACTGGTGTAACGTCTTTGATGCTTGTTACTTCCAGACCACATGCCTGAAGTGCACGAATTGCTGCTTCTCTTCCTGAACCTGGTCCTTTAACCATAACTTCAACAGTCTTTAATCCGTGTACCACTGCTGCTTTAGCTGCTGTTTCAGCTGCCATCTGTGCTGCATATGGAGTAGATTTTTTGGAGCCTCTGAAGCCCATTTCTCCAGCACTTGCCCAAGAAAGAGCGTTACCTTCAGAGTCAGTTAATGTTACAATTGTATTATTAAAAGATGACTGAATATGAGCCTGACCGTGCTGTACATTCTTTTTAACACGTTTCTTCGTCACCTTTTTGGTCACTTTCTTTGCCATTGACGAAACCCTCCTATAGGATTAATCTATATTACTTATCACTAAATTACTTATTTCTTCTTGTTTGCAACAGTTTTCTTAGGACCTTTACGTGTTCTAGCGTTTGTCTTTGTCTTCTGTCCACGAACAGGTAATCCTTTTCTATGACGGATTCCTCTGTAGCAACCAATTTCCTGTAAACGTTTGATGTTCATAGCGATTTCACGACGTAAATCACCCTCTACAGTATAATCTGCATTGATGATATCGCTAAGACGACGAACCTCGTCATCAGTTAAATCGCGTACACGTGTGTCAGGATTAACGTCTGCTGCTTTTAAAATCTGATCTGCACTTGTTCTTCCAATTCCATAAATGTAAGTAAGACCGATTTCTACACGTTTTTCTCTAGGTAAATCAACACCTGAAATACGAGCCATGTGTGCACCTCCACTAAATATTCATCCGACAAAATCCATCGCTGCCGCGTACGGTGAAATGATCAGCGTGTCTTAAGTTCGGATTCGTCTTGTTTTCCTTAATATAATATTATTGTTTAACGTCATGAAATACACTGTATTCCCGGACTACAGCGTGACCGTCTTATCGTTACAGACAAACTGTAAACTCTTTCGCGCTGCCTGACAGTGCTGTCTTTCCGCACTGTCCTTTTACGAAAAAATATTGGTAAATAATTACCACAGCCGCTTTTCGTAAAACTACTTAATCGCCATGACGGTGGCAATAGTTGATGATATCCGCAAAACTCAATAGTCTCTCTTGCATCTGACGTAAATACTCAGATTGAAAGGATATCATACCAATGACACAACAAAATCAAGAATATACTCTTCACTCCCAAATTCTGCTGAACCCGGAAGCAAGGTCTTATCCCTGTCTCTGTTTATGTTTTGGATTTTCGCAAATGATTCTGATTGCGCCTTTGCGTTTAATGACTTTGCATTTTTCGCAGATAGGCTTAACTGATGCTCTAACCTTCACGATTTTCTCTCCTTTCCAAAACGTTCGGCAATTATTATATCATCTTTCTATATTAAAAGCAAGCACAAATCTTCCGAAAAACGACAGAATTCCAGCCATTCTTCAGTCAAATCGTACAAAAACCTTTTAATCTATTTATCTCTCCAGATAATTCTGCCTTTTGTTAAATCGTATGGGGAAAGTTCAATTGTCACTTTATCGCCTGGTAAAATCTTAATGAAGTTCATACGTAACTTTCCGCTGATATGTCCCAGTACCTGATGACCATTCTCAAGCTCTACCTTAAACATAGCATTAGGGAGCTTCTCTACTACCTTTCCTTCAACTTCAATAACATCTGATTTTGACATATTTAATCCTCCTGCTTTCTTACTTTACGCCCTTCCATTCCAGCGATCTCATCACAGATCCTCTGATTGGCATCCTCCGAAGAAATCAGAGATGGAAAAGCTTCTGCCATTCTCTCAGAGCGTATCATCTGAATATGTTTCTTCTTTTTCCACTTCGGATTATCAATGGTTCTTCTTCCCCCATCAGATAACCCAATCATCTCACCCTCCTGCTTTACAATCATGTAAACTTTTCCTTTATCATGACCACAAAGGGATGTGGCAAAATAACCTAATTTATATTCTAGCATAAATCTTCTCCATTACCAAGTAAAAATTTATAAAAAAATTACTTTTCTTTTTGTTTATTATTCATGGCTGTATTGTTTTTATAATACTCCAAGTGCCTCTTTCTCTTCTGGCAGCATCGTAAGAATCTCGCATCCATCATCAGTAATCGCAATCGTATTCTCATAATGAGCAGAAAGCTTTCCATCTGCCGTTGCTACTGTCCAGTCATTATCAAGCCAGTAAACATCATAAGTTCCTTCATTAATCATCGGCTCAATAGCAAGCGCCATGCCCTTCTGCATCTTTGCCCCTCTTCTTCTCTGAACAAAGTTCGGAATCTCCGGTGCCTCATGAAGATGGGTTCCAATACCATGCCCTGTCAGGTCACGGACAACAGAATACCCATTGCTCTCTGCATAGGTCTGCACACCTCTTGCAATATCAACTAAATGATTGCCAGGTTTTGCAAACTTAATACCTTCAAAGAAAGATTGTCTTGTAACATCAATAATCCTCTGTGCTTCCGGACTGATTTCTCCAACACCATGTGTTCTTGCTGCATCAGAATGATATCCTTTATAAATAAGCCCTGCATCAAGACTCACGATATCTCCATTCTGAATATATCTTTTTTTAGAAGGAATTCCATGAACAACCTCATCGTTAATCGACACACATACAGAAGCCGGAAATCCCTGATAATTCAAAAAATTAGGAATGCAACCAAAGTCTCTGATCATTGTCTCACAAATCTGATCAATATCCTTTGTTGTCATCCCCTCTTTTAATTCCTTACGCATTTCCTCGTGAACCAGTGCCAGTAAACGGCCGGACTCACGCATCAATGCAATTTCATGTTCGTTCTTTATTGTAATTGCCATTGTTTTCTCCATATCCAGCATATGCCGGTAATACGACATTTGCATATTTATTTTTACTACACAATACTATAGATACCAGGGTCAAAAAGTCAGTCTAATATATTTTATAGCCAGTTTTTATCAATCTCTTTTTTCAGCTCACGAAACATATCATAAAATGATTCTTTTGCCCGCATAACAATACCTAATGCAATTCTTTCATTATAAGAATGCGTTACATTATTTCTCTCCTGCAAAGCTCTAAGCCACAGTTCTTCATCTTTAATCATACCAGCCTTATAGGCTGTTTTTAAAATAATTTTAGGAGAACCAGTTGCCCCATCTTCATAGCCGTGAGATTCCAGAATCTCCTTCATCATTTTCCATGACTGTTCAAAGCAGACTTCAAATAGTCCAACCAGACCTGTTAAAATAACCGTGTCATATGGTGGATCATACTTATAAATTTCCTGCATATTAGATAAAGCAGAACAAAAATTCTCATATTTTTTCATATAAAATCTTTCCTTCCCGCATAATAGACTGTCGCAGCTCATCCTGCATTTCCCTGCTCATATCAACAATATCATATTCTAATAATGTTGATGTTTCTTCATCAACATCCAGAGCAAATCTTGCAAAGTCACCACCTACAACAGCCAAATCAATATCACTGGTACGTCTGTAGTCACCTCTGGCTCTTGACCCAAATAATATAACCTTATCTATATTATATTTTCTTGCAAAAGTTCGTATCTCTTCTATTACTTTTGGTTTTATTCCTGTATGCTCCATGAGACACCCTCTCATTTATAATACTTTATAATAAAAAAGGCTATCGCACTATAAGAGTGATACCGCGACAGCCCTTTTCATTTCAAACACACTCTATCCAAGAACTTTTGTGATTTTTTCAAATACTACATTGATATCTAAAGTTCCGTCTACTGTTAAAAGAGAACCCTTCTTATCGTAATACTCAATTAAAGGCTTGGTCTGATCATGATAAACCTGCAGTCTCTTTTTAACGGTTTCCGGCTTATCATCTTCACGAAGAACCAGCTTTTCTCCGCAATGATCACAGATACCCTCTTTCTTAGGTGGCATATTTACTACGTGATATGTAGCACCACAACCAACACATGCTCTTCTTCCACCCATTCTGTTGATGATATTCTCGTCAGGAACATCTACATTAATTGCATAATCAATCTTCTCATTCTGATTATTCAATGCATAGTCAAGAGCTTCTGCCTGTGGAATGGTACGTGGAAAACCATCAAGGATAAATCCTTTAAAACAATCCTGTTCTTTAATACGATCTACTACAAGATCAACAACCAGTTCGTCTGGTACAAGCTGTCCTGCATCCATGTATCCTTTTGCTTTCTGTCCGAGTTCTGTATTGTTCTTAATATTAGCACGGAAAATATCTCCTGTAGAAATATGAGGAATACCATATTTCTCTGAAAGTTTCTTTGCCTGAGTTCCTTTACCTGCGCCAGGAGCGCCTAACATAATAATCTTCATTATTTATTAACCTCCAGATTTAACATCATCATATATTTAAACATATACGATTTTATTCTAACCCTATTTTGCAGGAAATACAAGAAAAATTTTGACTTATGCAACAAAGGAGACGCCTCCAGAAAGAGAAATAAGCTATATTTGTGACTTTCGTCGCTGCAGGTTGAATGTTCGCTTAACCACTCACATCCAACCTTTGCTCCCAGGCCACAAATATAGCTTATTTCTCTTTCTGGAGGCTGTTCTTTGGCTACTGAAGTAAAAACAGATTTCCTATTCTTCCTGCTCCCATTTCCAAATTCCCCAATAAATTTGTAAAATAGGAACAAGCAGAAGTTATTTCACATTCTTTGTAAAGCTGATTTCTGGATTCTTTAAATAAGTATAATAACCAGTATGTCTTCTGTATAATGTCCCCTCCAAATATCCCATATTTTTAATAACTTTACCGTTCATTTTTACAATGGATGTTGCCCATTTATTTTCAGGATTCTTTTTCCAGTTATGATTGTTATAATATTGATATCTGTATAAGTTTCCATTTTTAACACAAATTCGGATAGAGAAATCTGAACCGCCGTTTGTAAGGTAATTCTGTCCATCTTTTTTTGAAAGTAAAAGCCATCTGCCTCCATCTTTAAATGTATCCATCTTTACTACTTTGCCATTTTTATAATAATAAATCTGGCATCCTGTGTAATGTCTTCCCGTTTTATCGTTTCCTGCTCCTTGTGTTCCTCTTAAAAGTACAGGGGCATTATTGTCCCCAATATTTACGATGGCATAATATTTTTTATTACTTACATTTTTCCTTAAATATTTTTTATATGCCTTTATCATAGTTGATGATGTTACTTTTCTAGATTCTATTGTTTGGATTGCTTTTGAGGTATTTGTTTTTACTTTCTGATTTACTTTCTTAACCTGTTTTTGCTGGGCGGCAGCAGCCTGCACATTTCCTGCTGGAACAGACAAACCAATTGGTATTGTTGCGGCAAACAAAAAAGCTATTGCCATTACAGAGCTTTTGATTTTACTCTTTACTGCCTGTACATCTCCTCGCTTACTTTCTAAAACCTTGTTTGTAAAATTTCTTTCTGTCTTTCTCATTTTACTCATCCTTTCTAAGATAATCTTTATTGAAGCCATCACTGCTTCTACCTATATATACGAGATAAAATGAGAATCCCACAAAATAAAAAAACAACCTTCTGAAGAATCCCCAAATCTTCCAACATGAATTCTGATTTGTCTCCATCAGCCAAAGACAGCACCCTAAAAAAGAAGAGAACCTATATTTGTGGCCTTAGAGCGAGGATTGAATATGAGCCTTTAAGCGAATATTCAACCCACAGTGATAGAGTCACAAATATAGGTTCTCTTCTTTTTTAGAGTACGTCTCCTTTTGCCTGCGGCAAATCAGAAGTTCACCCTTTATACTGCCTGGATATTCTTTGTTGCGATTACATCAACGCCTGTTCCAGCTACGTTAGGAACGATAACATCACCAATCTTAACTGGTGCTTTGACTACTACTGGTTTAATTTCATCAAGAATATCAAAAATCTTTCCTTTTGGAATAACGTCTTTTGTCTTTACGGATACAGCGGCAAGGTTTCCACCTTCTACCTTAACGATTGATGTAACTACACGTGTTGGGTTTGTTACTTCTTCTCTTGCATATTTATCTCCACGAGGACAAGTATTACCTTTTACATCTGTTACTTCACCGTTTTCCATTGTAACTGTAATCTGGCATCCAAGAGGACATCCAATACATGTTAAGTCTCTTTTTTCCATGATACTACTCCTCCTCAATCTTTACAGTGATGGTCTCAAGACCTTCATATGCTTCGAGATCTTTCTTCTTTAAGATAACCTGTTCCATCTCGCCCGGAGCCATAACCTGTTTTCTACGATGCTGTACTCTTTCATCATTTAAGTATACGCTGATATAGCTATTCTTAAATACACCGCCTACACGGAAACGTACTGTCAGAAGGTCTGCCATGTTATCTACATGGATCGTGCTTGGTACTGTGTAACGAACACCATCGATTGCTTTAATTTCTACTACTTTATCAGATTTCTGTGCATCTTTGCCACAGTTGTTCTTTACATAAAGTGCTGCATTCTTACCTGCTGTTGCTGCTTCTTCTGAAACGTAATCAACAAGGTCATGTACATGCAGTACGTTACCACAGGCAAATACACCGTCGATGTTTGTCTCAAGACTTTCGTCTACTAATGGACCATTTGTTACAGGGTTCATTGCTACGTCTGCCTGTTTTGATAATTCGTTCTCAGGAATAAGACCACAGGAAAGAAGAAGTGTATCACAATCGTAATGTACTTCTGTTCCAGGGATTGGTTTTCTGTCTGGACCAACTTCTGCGATCACTACGCCTGTCAGTCTGTCTTTTCCTTCGATATCGATTACAGTATGGCTTAATAACAGTGGAATGTCATAATCATCAAGACACTGTACGATATTTCTCTTTAAGCCGCCGGAGTAAGGCATAACTTCTGCTACAACCTTAACTTCTGCTCCTTCAAATGTCATACGTCTTGCCATGATCAGTCCGATATCACCAGAACCTAAGATCACAACCTTTTTACCAGGCATGAAACCTTCCATGTTAACAAGTCTCTGTGCAGTACCTGCAGAATAAATACCTGCCGGACGATATCCAGGAATGTTCAGGGCTCCACGAGGACGTTCACGACATCCCATCGCTAAGATCACTGCCTTTGCCTGATACATAACGATACCTTCTTCGCGGTTCATTACGGTTACTACTTTATCTTTAGAAATATCACATACCATTGTATGTAACTTATACTCGATATTTAACTCAGCTGCCTGATCAATAAAACGAGCTGCATATTCCGGACCGGTTAACTCTTCTTTAAATGTATGAAGACCAAATCCGTTATGGATACACTGATTTAAAATACCACCAAGCTGATTATCTCTTTCAATAACTAAAATACTGTCGATGCCCTCCTTTTTAGCAGCGATTGCAGCAGCTAAACCAGCAGGACCTCCACCTACGATTACGACATCATAAGATTTCATAGTATTATTCCTCACTTTCTTTCAATACTGATCCTAGTCTTCTTTAATCTTTCCTACTAACAGATTGGAACCTTCACCCTTCTTAGTGATTTCTGTCATTGGAATACCAAGCTCTCTTGAAAGAATTTCCATTGTTCTAGGAGTACAGAAACCTGCCTGGCAACGACCCATACCTGCACGAGTTCTACGTTTTACACCATCCATAGTTCTTGCACCAAGTGGACGATTGATTGCATCCATGATCTCGCCTTCAGTAATCATCTCACAACGACATACGATGCTGCCGTATTCTGGTTTTTCTTTGATTAAAGCATTCTTTTCTTCTAAAGTAAGGTCTTCCATATGGATAACATCTTTACGTTTTGCGATGAAGTTGTCTTTCTCTGGGAAATGATATTTATCCTGAATCTGTCCGGCAATTCTCTCAGCAATCGCAGGGGAACTTGTAAGTCCCGGAGACTCGATTCCTAATGCATCAAAGAATCCCGGTGCATCTTTTGCTTCTTCGATAATGAATTCATGTTCTGGTAAATGAGCACGAAGTCCGGCGAAAGAAGTGATAATCTTATTCATAGGAAGTTTTGTTCTTGTGAGATAGCTGTGCTGTGCTTTGTAAGCTAAATCATCAAGAATCTCCTGTGTTGTCTCTACTGCATCCTTACCTTCAACGTCTGTTGCAGATGGTCCTACGAACATATTGCCGTGGATTGTAGGTGCACAGAGGATACCTTTACCCATCTTACCAGGAAGTGGGAATACTGTTGCTGAGAAGTAATCTCCTAATTCTTTATCCATAAGGAGATACTCACCTCTACGAGCGATAATATGTTTCTTATCTTCGCTAACCATGTTATGAAGAGTATCTGCATATACACCTGCTGCATTAACAACAATCTTAGTTTCAAATGTTCCTTTATTGGTTACTACTTCGTAGTGGTCATCTTTCTTGATGATGTTCTCAACTGCATGCTCAAACTTAAATTCGCATCCGTTCATTGCAGCATTTTCACCCATAGCAATCGCAAGTCCCCATGGACAGATAATACCACCTGTTGGAACATACAGAGCTGCTACTGTATTATCAGTCAGATTAGGCTCCATCTTAAGAGCTTCTTCTTTATCAATAATACGACATCCTGGAACACCGTTCTCTTTTGCCTGCTCTAAAAGGACATCTAACTTGCCTCTTTCTCCCGGTACAGTACAGACAATGAGGGAACCGTTTTTCTTAATTGGATAATCCAGATCCTCTGCCAGTTCATAAAGAAGCTCGTTACCTCTTACGTTCATCTCTGCCATAAGAGTTCCTGGTTTACAGTCATATCCACCATGAACAATACCACTGTTTGCTTTGGATGTTCCAGATGCAACGTCATCACCCTTATCGATTACGCACATATTTACCTGATACTTGGACAACTCTCTTGCAGTACAAGTACCAGTAACACCGGCACCAATTACAATAATGTCATACATATCTTCTTATACCTCCATTTGTTTTGGCCGCATGACAAAAAGCTACGCATTCCCTTTCTGCTTATCTGAGCATTAAAATATATCGGAAAGAAATAAAATTCACCAGCCAATTGCTTACAAAAAAATACATTCCGATAAAATCGCACAAATATTACCGCTTATGTCACCCGTTTCTATATGTATATATTACAACATTTTCTTTGTTCTGTAAATTATACATTTTTACAAATGTGCTTAATTTTTTGTATTTTTCCACGATGTTTGGGAAAATTCCCGATACAAAAACAAAAAATTACCCTTGTGGGTGGTCAACAGACGCGCCCAAAGAGAGCGGATAGCCTTCGTCCGTCCTACAACAAAAAAACCTGCGCTGTTCAATCATAGATTCAACAACACAGGTTTTCTATAAAAAATTCGAATATTATTCTGTTAAAAATCCGGTATACTGACGTACTAATGTCTGAGATTCAATCTGTTTCATTGTCTCTAATACTACACCAGCGATAATGATGATAGATGTTCCTCCAAAGGAGACATTCGCACCAAAGTATCCGTTAAAGAAAATCGGAATTACTGCAACGATACAAAGACCAACTGCACCGATAAAAATAATATAAGTTAAAATTGAATTTAAGTAATCAACGGTTGCCTTACCAGGACGAATTCCTGGAATGTAACCACCCTGTTTCTTCATATTATTGGATATTTCTAACGGGTTAAATGTAATCGATGTGTAGAAATATGCGAATATTACGTTGAGAACCAGGTAAACGATTAAACCGATAGACCAGTTCCAGTGATCTGGATTACACCAGTTTGACTGATTTAATGCGTTGAAAATAAATCCGGCAGCACCTTTTGGATCTGCTCCAATGAGTTGCTTGATTACCAATGGAAACTGTAACAGTGAGGAAGAAAAGATGATTGGCATTACATTTGCTGTATTTACTTTTACAGGTAATGTTGATCCTAATCCTCCAAGCTGGCTTCCACCCTGGATTTTTCTTGAATACTGCACAGGGATTCTTCTCTCTGCATCATTTAAAATAATTGTAAGAATAATCGTTCCAATAATAACAATGAAAATAATCACTCCGGCAATAATTACGTTGCTAATCTGTTTACCTTCCATAAATTTCTGGTACAGATTATATAAATCACTTGGCATACGGGAAACGATGTTACAAAGTAAGATGATGGAAATACCGTTTCCTACACCTTTATCTGTAATCTGTTCTCCAAGCCACATAACAAAGACTGATCCTGCTGTTAAGCAAACAATCATCTCCATTACGATCAGCGGACCATAGTTTGACAAAAGGCCCTGTTTTCCAAAACCGATTGCCAGACCGGCACTTTCAAGAACGGAAAGTCCGAGGGTAACAAATCTTGTGATGTTGTTAATCTTCTTACGTCCGTCCTCGCCATCACGATACAGCTCTTCCAATGCCGGAATGGCAATGGTAAGGAGCTGGATAATGATAGAAGCCGTGATATATGGTGTTACGTTTAACGCGAACAATGACATAGATTCAAATGATCCGCCAGTAAAGGAATTCAACAGGTTAAAAGAATCTCCTAACAAAGAGTTTAAATACTGGCTGATTGTATCAGTGTCAATTCCCGGTATTGGAAGCTGACTGCCCAATCGGCAGATAATTAAAACTACTAATGTAAATAGGAGTCTTTTTCTAATATCCTTCACTTTCAGAGCATTTCTGAGAGTTTCGAACATTAAATCACCTCAGCTTTTCCGCCAGCAGCTTCAATCTTAGCTACAGCACTCTTAGAGAATGCGTTAACCTGAACTGTAAGCTTCTTGCTTAATTCTCCGTTTCCAAGAATTTTAACACCGTCAAAGGTATTTTTTACTAAACCACTTTCGATTAAAGTGTCGATTGTTACAACGCTATCTGCTTCGAATCTTTCAAGTTCGGAAACATTGATTGCGATGATTTTCTTTGAGTTGATGCAAGTGAAGCCTCTCTTAGGAAGTCTTCTGTATAAAGGCATCTGTCCACCTTCAAAACCTACACGAACTTTTCCGCCAGAACGAGATTTCTGACCTTTCTGTCCTCTGCCTGCAGTCTTTCCGTTTCCTGAACCATGTCCACGACCTACACGGAAAGCATCGCTGTGTTTGGAACCTGCAGCAGGATGTAAATTAGATAAATTCATTTACGGGTACCTCCTTATCTGCAATTAAATTTCTTCAACTTTTACCAAGTGTCTAACATGCCAAATCATTCCGCGTACAGCATCGTTGTCAGGCATTTCAACTGTTTTGTTGACTTTTTTAAGTCCTAATGCTTCTACAGTTGCTCTCTGTTTAGGAATAGCACCGATAGGAGACTTAACTAATGTGATTTTTAATTTATCTGCCATCTTTCTTTCCTCCTTTTACAGTTCGTCAACTGATTTGCCACGAAGTCTTGCAACTTCTTCTGGAGTCTTAATCTCTTTAAGACCAGCGATTGTAGCAAGTACTACGTTCTGTTTATTGTTAGAACCTAATGCTTTGGAACGGATATTCTTATATCCTGCAAGTTCAAGAACCGCACGAGAAGGACCTCCGGCGATGATACCGGTACCTTCTGGAGATGCTTTTAATAAAACTTCTGCACTTCCAAATTTTCCAATGAAATCATGTGGGATGGAACCTACTTCATTTACAGGAACCTTAACCAGTTTCTTCATAGCGTCTTCTTTTCCCTTACGGATAGCTTCAGGAATTTCAATCGCTTTACCTAAACCAGCTCCAACATGACCGTTTTTATCACCAACTACTACTAAAGCAGCGAAACGCATATTACGTCCACCTTTTACTACCTTAGTAACACGTTTGATTGATACTACTGTTTCTTCTAATTCTAATTGACTAGCATCAATTAATTCGCGCTTCATGTTATATCCTCCTTGTTTAGAAATTAAGACCAGCTTCACGGGCTGCATCTGCCAGTGCCTGAATCTTACCCTGGTAAATGAAACCTCCTCTGTCGAAGACAACTGTTGTGATACCTTTTTCAATTGCTCTCTTAGCAATTACTGTTCCTAAATGAGCTGCTGCTGCAACGTCATTAGTTTTTTCAAGCTCTGCCTTAACTTCTTTCTGTACTGTAGAAGCTGAAACAAGAGTTTTTCCAACGGTATCATCGATAATCTGAGCATACATATGATTGTTGCTTCTGAATACGGCTAAACGTGGAGTAGAAGCAGTTCCGCTGATGCGGTTACGAAGTCTTCTATGTTTTTTAGCACGAACTTCACTTCTTGATTTTTTATTAATCATTCTTACTTCCTCCTAATTATTTCTTACCTGTCTTGCCGACTTTACGTCTGATTACTTCATCAGCATACTTGATACCTTTTCCCTTGTAAGGTTCTGGTTTTCTCTTTTCTCTGATTTCAGCTGCGTACTGTCCAACTTTCTGTTTGTCGATTCCCTTGATAGTAATCTTGTTCTGTCCTTCTAATACAGACTCAAGACCTTCTGGATCTTCCATTTCTACAGGATGAGAATATCCAAGAGAAAGAATAAGTTTCTTGCCCTGTTTCTGAGCTCTGTAACCAACACCGTTGATTTCAAGAACTTTTTCGTATCCCTTTGTAACACCTGTTACCATATTTGCAACCAGAGTTCTTGTAAGACCATGTAAAGATTTCATTTTCTTTAAATCGTTAGGTCTTGTAACAACTACCTGATTATTTTCAACTTTAATGTCCATTTCTACTGGAAGACTCTCTGTGAGTGTTCCTTTAGGACCCTTTACAGTCACAACGTTGTTCTCTGCAACAGTAACTTCAACACCTGCAGGGATTTCAACTGGTAATCTACCAATTCGTGACATATTGCACCTCCTTAAATTGTCGGAAAAGACCACGTCTTTTCTGTTTTCAGTAGTATATATATCTCTCATCGTCTTAGCGATGAGCTTTTCAGAAAAGGCTTTTAATAAAGCCTTTCTTCTTAAGCTAATCCCGTAACCTGTACGGTTAATGTAATGCAGTTCTTAAAGAACTACCATACAAATGCTAATACCTCTCCACCTACGTTCATAGAACGAGCTTCTTTGTCTGTAACAACACCTTTGTTTGTGGAGATGATTGCAACGCCTAAACCACCAAGTACTTTTGGCATATTTTCAACGTCTGCGTATACTCGAAGTCCTGGTTTAGAGATTCTCTTTAATCCAGAAATAATTCTTTCGTTCTTATCAGCACCGTATTTTAATGCAATACGGATTGTCTTAAATGCACCATCCTCGATGATGTCATAACCTTTGATATATCCTTCTTTTAAAAGAATATCAGCGATGGAAATTTTCATTTTAGATGCAGGAACATCTACTGTATCGTGTTTTGCAGTATTTGCATTACGAATTCTAGTAAGCATATCTGCAATTGGATCGCTCATTGTCATTATTAGCTGCCTCCTTCCTAATATTTCTACCAGCTTGCTTTTTTAACTCCAGGAATCTGACCTTTGTATGCTAATTCACGGAAACAGATTCTGCAGATTCCGTATTTTCTTAAATAAGCATGTGGGCGGCCACAAATTTTGCAACGAGAATATTCTCTAGATGAGAATTTCTGTTTACGCTGCTGTTTAACTTTCATTGCTTTCTTAGCCATTAGAAATCCTCCTAACTATTTTGCGTACGGCATTCCAAATAAAGTAAGTAATTCACGAGCTTCTTCATCAGTATGAGCTGTTGTAACGAAGATAACATCCATACCTCTAACTTTGTCTACCTGATCGTACTCGATTTCAGGGAAGATTAACTGCTCTTTAATACCAAGTGCGTAGTTTCCTCTTCCGTCGAACGCGTTAGGATTAACACCTCTAAAGTCACGTACACGTGGTAAAGCAAGGTTAATAAGACGATCAGCGAATTCGTACATCTTGTCGCCTCTTAAAGTTACTTTACATCCGATTGGCATTCCTTCTCTTAACTTGAAGTTAGCAACGGATTTCTTTGCTTTACAAACTACAGCTTTCTGACCTGTGATTTTTTCCATATCACCGATTGCAGAGTCTAATAATTTATGATTTTCTTTTGCATCACCAACACCCATGTTTACAACGATCTTAACGAGCTTTGGAATCTGCATTTCATTTTTATAGCCAAATTTTTTCATCATGGCAGCCTTAATCTGGCTGTCATACTGTTCTTTCAGTCTAGTCAACTTCGGTCAGCCTCCTCTCTTAAATTAGTCGATTACTTCGCCAGTTGATTTTGCGAAACGTACTTTCTTTCCATCTACAAACTTGAAACCAACTCTTGTAGGCTGTCCGTTGTGGAGAAGCATAACGTTAGATACGTCGATTGCTGCTTCTTCCTGAACAATACCGCCTGCCTGATTCTGCATGCTTGGTTTTGTATGTTTTGTAGCCATGTTGATGCCTTCTACAACAACTTTATGATTCTTAGCGTCAACGGAAAGAACCTTTCCTTCTTTATCGATATCTTTACCGGCAATAACTTTTACCATGTCATTTCTTTTAATTTTCTGAGCCACAGTAGTTACCTCCTTATAATACTTCCGGTGCTAAGGAAACAATCTTCATGAATTTCTTCTCACGAAGTTCTCTAGCAACTGGTCCAAAAATACGGGTTCCTCTTGGATTCAGATCATCTTTGATGATAACTGCAGCATTTTCGTCAAATTTGATGTAAGAACCATCTTTACGACGAGCGCCTTTTTTTGTACGTACAACTACGGCTTTAACTACGTCACCTTTTTTTACAACACCGCCTGGTGTTGCATCTTTAACTGTAGCAACGATAGTGTCACCGATATTAGCATATCTTCTTGTTGAGCCACCCATAACACGGATACAAAGAAGTTCTTTTGCTCCAGTATTATCAGCAACTTTAAGTCTAGATTCCTGTTGGATCATACTATATCTCCTTCCGTGCTAACTATTTAGCCTTCTCAACGATTTCAACAAGTCTCCATCTCTTATCTTTAGATAAAGGTCTTGTTTCCATTACTTTTACTCTGTCACCAATTCTGCACTCATTGTTTTCATCATGAGCTTTTAATTTATAAGTTCTTTTTACGATCTTGTTATATAAAGGATGTTTTACGTTGTCTGTTACACTTACAACGATTGTTTTATCCATTTTATCGCTTGTTACGAGACCTACACGAGTTTTTCTAAGGTTTCTTTCCACAACAAATTCCTCCTTCCCGATTACTCAGCACTATTCTGTTCAGCAATAATTCCCTGGATTCTGGCAATATTTCTTCTGACTTCTTTAATTCTGCTGGTGTTATCTAACTGATTTGTTGCGTTCTGGAATCTCAAATTAAATAATTCCTTCTTAGCAGCTACTAATTCTTCATTAAGTTCTGCGATGGATTTTGTTCTTAAATCTTCTACATACTTAGTTGTTTTCACTGTTATCACCGCCTTCTAAATCTGCACGAGATACGATTTTACATTTTACAGGTAATTTATGCATTGCAAGACGTAAAGCTTCTCTCGCTGTTTCTTCAGGTACTCCAGCAACTTCAAACATTACACGACCTGGTTTAACTACTGCTACCCAATATTCCAGTGAACCTTTACCAGAACCCATACGAGTTTCTGCAGGTTTTGCTGTAACCGGTTTATCTGGGAAAATCTTAATCCAAACTTTACCACCACGCTTCATATAACGAGTCATGGCTACACGGGCAGCTTCGATCTGGTTGGATTTAATCCAGCATGGATCACAAGCTACCAGTCCGAAATCACCATAAGTGATAGCTGTTCCTTTTGTAGCTTTTCCAGCCATGGAACCACGGAACTGTTTACGACGTTTTACTCTTTTAGGCATTAACATTATTTATCGCTCCCTTCCTTAGTTTCCTTTGTAGGAAGTACTTCACCATGGTATACCCAAACTTTAACACCAACTTTTCCATAAGTTGTGTTAGCTTCAGCGAAACCATAATCAATATTTGCTCTAAGTGTCTGCAGTGGAATTGTTCCCTCGCTGTAGAACTCTGTACGGGCCATATCAGCTCCGCCTAAACGGCCGGAACAAGATGTCTTGATACCTAATGCGCCGTTTCTCATAGTTCTCTGCATACAGGACTTCATTGCACGACGGAAGGAAATACGATTCTCTAACTGCTGTGCGATGTTCTCAGCTACTAACTGAGCATCTTTATCTACATCAAACCTCTTAACTTCTTTGATTTCGATGATGAGTTTCTTTCCTGTAAGTTTTTCAAGTTCTTTCTTTAACTCATCGATTGCAGAACCGCCACGTCCAATAACGATACCCGGTTTTGCTGTATGAATAATGATCTTTACACGATCAGAAGCACGTTCGATTTCTGTTCTAGAAATTCCTGCGCTGTATAAACGATTTTTAATATATTTTCTGATTTTATCATCTTCAACAAGATTGTCTGCGAAATCTTTTTCTGCATACCATCTTGAATCCCAATCCTTGATGATTCCGACTCTTAAACCATGAGGATTAACTTTCTGTCCCATTGTAAACCTCCTTATCTTTCATCCAGAACAACAGTAATATGGCACTGTCTCTTTTCGATTCTGTAAGCACGGCCCTGTGCTCTAGGCTGTATTCTCTTCATTGTAGGTCCTTTATCTGCGTAACACTCTGCTACATAAAGGTTCTCTCTATTCATGCCATTATTGTTCTCTGCGTTTGCAATGGCAGATTTTAATAACTTTCCAATGATTTCTGAAGCATATCTTGGATTATATTCTAAAATTCCTAAAGCTGTTTCAACATCTTTACCTCTGATCGCATCAAGTACGAAACATGCTTTTGTTACAGAACATCTAGCGTAAGAAAGCTTAGCAGATGGTCTGTTATCTTTATTTGCATTTCTCTCTCTTTTAATCTGGGATCTATGTCCTTTTGCCATGGATGAACCCTCCTTTCAGGCTGTTATCTATCTAACTTTACTCTTCTTTTCGTCTTTTCCATGTCCTCTGTATGTTCTGGTTGCAACGAATTCTCCTAATTTATGTCCAACCATATCTTCTGTAACATATACAGGTACATGTCTTCTTCCATCATGAACTGCGAAGGTATGACCTACGAAGGATGGGAAGATAGTAGAACGGCGGGACCATGTCTTAATAACACTCTTGTCGCCGGACTGATTCATCGCATCTACTTTTTTTAATAAACTTGCATCAGCAAATGGTCCTTTTTTTAATGAACGAGCCATGAGTTACCTCCTTAATTATTTAACGTTCTTTCCGTCTCTTGTTCTTACGATCAATTTGTTAGAATGTTTGTTTTTCTTTCTGGTCTTTAAGCCGAGTGCCGGTTTACCCCATGGAGTACATGGACCTGGACGACCGATACTAGCCTTACCTTCTCCACCACCGTGTGGATGATCGTTAGGGTTCATAACAGAACCACGAACTGTAGGACGGATTCCCATGTGACGTTTACGTCCTGCTTTACCAATGTTGATAAGGTCATGTTCGATGTTTCCAACCTGACCGATTGTAGCACGACAGTTTAAAGGAACCATTCTCATTTCTCCGGATGGAAGTCTTAATGTTGCATATTTTCCTTCCTTAGCCATAAGCTGTGCGGAGTTACCAGCGGAACGAACTAACTGAGCTCCTTTTCCAGGATGCATCTCAATGTTGTGAATTTCTGTACCAACTGGGATATTCTCAAGTGGAAGGCAGTTTCCAATATGAATTTCAGCGTCTGGTCCGTTCATGATTGTTGTGCCAACCTCTAATTTATTAGGTGCAATAATGTAGGACTTCTGTCCATCTACGTAACAGATTAAAGCAATGTTTGCTGTTCTGTTTGGATCGTATTCGATAGCAACAACTTTTGCTGGAATACCATCTTTATTTCTCTTGAAATCGATTAATCTATATTTCTTCTTAGCACCGCCGCCACGATGTCTAACTGTGATTTTACCCTGGTTGTTACGGCCGGAATTTTTCTTTAAAGAATAAGTGAGAGATTTTTCAGGAGTTTTCTTTGTGATCTCTGAAAAATCAGAACCGGTCATATGTCTTCTGGAAGGTGTATATGGGTTATAAGTTTTGATTCCCATTACTTTCACTCCTTTCGTTTCCGAATATTTGATATCACGCTTTTATGCGTATAATTTCCTGTTATCTTTAAATCTTACAGACCTTCAAAAATCTGAATATCTGCACTATCCTGTGTTAACTGAACAATGGCTTTTTTCTTAGCAGCAGTTCTTCCGTAAACCATGCCTCTTCTTTTCTTTTTACCATTTAAGTTCATTGTGTTAACTTTAGCAACTTTAGCACCCTCGAACATTCTCTCAACTGCTTCTTTAACCTGAGTCTTAGTTGCATCTGGATTTACGTAAAATGTGTATTTCTTTTCGCCCATAGCAGTCATACTTTTTTCAGTAACGACTGGCTTTAAGATGACGTCATAATATTTTAAATCTGCCATTATGCGTATACCTCCTCGATTGCTGCAACTGCCTCGCTTGTAACAACAACTGTATCGTATTTAAGAATATCGTATACGTTGATGTTGTTTAATGCAGTAGTTGCTACTTTAGGTAAGTTGTTAGCTGACTTAACCACAACATCGTCTTTTTCTTTTGTTACGATTAAAGCCTTCTCAACTTTGAGATTATCTAAAACTGCTTTGATCTGTTTTGTTTTAATCTCAGCTAATTTTAACTCATCTAATACGATGAATTTGCTCTCATTAACTTTAGATGTTAAAACAGATTTCATTGCGAGCTGTTTTTCTTTCTTATTCATCTTTACGGAATAATCTCTTGGTGTTGGAGCAAATACAACTCCGCCGCCTGTCCACTGTGGAGCACGGATAGATCCCTGTCTTGCATGACCTGTTCCTTTCTGTCTCCATGGTTTTCTTCCGCCGCCTCTTACTTCAGAACGTGTTTTAGCCTTCTGAGTACCCTGGCGTTTATTTGCAAGCTGTGCTACAACAGCCTGATGTACTAAATGTTCATTCACAGGCACTGCAAAGATAGAATCGCTTAATTCGATTGTACCAACCTGAGCACCTTCCATATTATAAACAGATACTGATGCCATTTGTAAGTCCTCCTTCCTTAAGCGCCTACGCTTTAACTGCTGCTTTTAATGTTACTAAAGACTTCTTAGGTCCTGGAACGGATCCTTTTACTAAAATAACATTATTTTCTGCATCTATTTTAACTACTTCAAGATTCTGGATAGTAATCTGTACATGTCCCATCTGTCCAGGCATCTTCTTGCCTTTCATTACCTTGGATGGGTCAGATGCCATACCGTTTGATCCTGCATGACGATGGTATTTAGAACCATGTGTCTTAGGACCTGTATGCTGTCCATGTCTCTTGATAGCTCCCTGAAAACCTTTACCTTTTGAAATAGCAGTTGCATCAACTTTATCACCAGCTTCAAAAACATCAACTGTGATTTTCTGACCTAATTCGTAATTCTCTGCATCGTCTAATTTAAATTCTCTGACGAATCTCTTAACAGATACTCCTGCTTTTTCGAAATGTCCTTTCATTGGCTTTGTGGATAACTTTTCTCTCATATCCTGGAAGCCAACCTGTACGGCACTGTAACCGTCATTTTCAACTGTTTTAACCTGTGTTACTTCACAAGGTCCAGCCTGTAATACTGTAACCGGAATTAATTCACCATCTTCTGCGAAGATCTGAGTCATACCGATTTTTGTTGCTAAAATAGCCTTCTTCATTTCGTCTTCCTCCTAATTTTCTACAGCGGATTGCTTCAAACATCTGATGCAATCATTCTAGTCTACAGCGGATTACCCTCTCAAAATGTCTTACGTTCTAGCCTGGATAATCATACTAGCTATAGGACGTAAAATTATTTCTGTTTCATCTTGATGTCGATGTAAACACCTGCTGGCATTTCGAGTCTTGATAATGCATCAACTGTCTTCTGTGTTGGTGTAATGATATCAATTAATCTCTTGTGTGTTCTCTGCTCGAACTGCTCTCTGGAATCTTTATATTTGTGAACCGCTCTAAGAATTGTAACTACCTCTTTCTTAGTTGGCATCGGTACTGGACCGCTCACCTTAGATCCTGTTTTCTTTACAGTTTCGATGATGCTCTTTGCGGATGCATCGATTAACTGATGATCATACGCCTTCAACGTGATTCTCATAATTTGACTTGCCATAAAAAAAGTCGCCTCCTTTTCGCACTTAATCTAGTACGACAAGCGGTGACTGTACACTCCTCCGTGTGTATCATCTATGATACCACACTGCGTCTCTACGCTGAATTTGTAGATTGTAAATATTGTACAGTGACTTGTCGCCAGTTTCTAAACTTGACATTCGCTCCACGGAAAACCTGCAATGGATTTTTCCATCACAGCAACCTCGCGCTTCTTTGCTATCATGTCACACAACGCTTTCTATTATACACGATTTCAGTGATAAATCAAGTGTTTTTTTTAAAAAGTTTTAAAGAAATATCAAGAAAGTTTTTGTGCAGATTGACGAAGAGTAGCTCCAATGGGGTGTTGACAAGTCTAAGGTTTCTGTCTTCTGCTGCTCCGTTTTGAAGCACTTTGTTTTGTCACGTTGAGTAATCAACTACCGCTTATGCAGTACAGCTTTGCTCAAAAGCTTTTTGAATCCTCTTCTTTCCTTAGTATACTTCTCAATGCGCTTTCAATAGCTGAAAAGCTTCTATACTTGCTTCTTAGTGCGTTTCCTCAATAGCTGAGTAAACTTTTTGATTTATCGGAAAGTATTTGAGAAATAGGTCAGATGGCTGTGGAAAAGCTTTTGATTTTTTCTATCCTTCATCTACTCAGTATATTCTTCGTTTAATATTGTGAATTTATCTTTGAGTCCTTTTGTAACAGTAACTTTTTTATTTTGATCAATGAATACACCTTCTGCTCCATAGGTTTCTAGTAGTCTTTCTCCTTTTTCTTTGCCGAGGACAAAACAGGCGGTGGAAAGACCGTCGGAGAGTAAGCCGTTGTCGCTTACTACTGTTACAGAAATCAGACTGCTTTCTGCTGGATAACCGGTTGAAGGATCTAGGATGTGGTGGTATCTTTTTCCGTTTTGCATGAAATACTTTTCGTAGTCTCCGGATGTGGAGACGTTGGTTGTGCCAGAGAGGGACAGGACTCCCATTGCTTCTCCATCCTTGCCTCTTGGATTTTGTACAGCGACATTCCAGTTGGTTCCGTCTGCCTTGCTTCCATATAAGAGGATGCTGCCTCCAACGGCGATGACCGCTCCGCTTACTTCTTTTTGTTGTTTTAAATAGTTCTGTGCTACGTCACAGGCGATTCCTTTGCCTACTGCTCCGAGGTCGAGGGTGCATTGGTCTTCTATATATATAGAAGAAACACTTTCATCTGTATTGATCTTTTTGTCTGTCGTCTCTAATCTTTCTTCATTTAGAGCTGTATTGTCAGGCGTATTATCAGCTTCATTGTTTACCATGTTATCAGCTGTATTCTGGGCGGTACTATTTGTCGTGTTATTGTCTGTATCTTTGGCTGCATCTCCATTTTTATCTGTATTATCTTTTCTATCTTTATCTACGTTCTTTTTAGTAGTAGCTGTATTCTGGGTTTCTACTTTCTCCAGATGTATTTTAGTATACCCAGTATCTTTTAAAGTATTCTTTATTTCCTGTTTTGATGGAACTTTAGGGTTGTCCCCTTCTATGTTCCACAGTCTTGTAAGTCTGCCGATGGTTGGGTCAAAGGCTCCGTTGCTTCGCCTGGCAAGCTCTAAGGAATCTTCAACCCACAAAGTCATATCAGAATCCAGTTTGGTTTTTATGCCTTTTTGTGCATCGGCATTAATTTTTGAAACAACGCTGCTGTCTTCTCGCCAGGAAAGCTGTTCTTTCTCTAGTTTATCGAGTTCTTCTTTTATGTCTTGTGCAACATCTTTTGTTCCGTATATTTTTTCACTTAAGACGGTGCTCATGACGAAATCGGTTTTGCTGTATTCCTGCGGTGAGGTAGTTGATGTAGAAGTATCTGCTGTTGTTTGTTCGGATGCTGATTTCGTATTTTTCTTGTCTGAAGAACATGCTGTCATAGATAAGAGCAGACAGCCTGCCATAATAATAGATAAAATTTGTTTTTTCATATTAGATATCCCATTCCTCGTCTTCCACTATTGGAATATTCTCAGATATTAGTTCTTTCTCTTTATTTTTTGTCCTCATTTCCTTATCTACGCTCAACACCAATTCTCTGCAAGAATCCAAGCCTTCTTTACATATTTCTATGTCATCCTTACTTACAAAAAAGGAATTATCTCCCGGATATCTTGCATTAAAATAATAGTTATTTAAAGCATTGATATCACGTTTTACTCTCAGCGGAATCTCCATACCCATTTCGTTAGATAAATAATTCATCAACTGAGATAAGTTATGTGTTCGTAAAGTTCTCGTTCGCAAATCAAGTCTTTGCTCATCATGGTCATATTGGTCTATCAGGTGTTTTAAATACTTCTCGGCAGTATTCTGTGCATTCGCAGCCATATTATTGGCTACATATCCTGATTCATAACTATGCATAAAATATTTATAATCATTTTCTGCAAAATCTAAATAAGTCATGCTGTCCATAATTCTAACCCCTCCTTTTTTATATTTGTATGGTATGTGCTATTTGATTTCAAAAAAATATTCCTATTTTCAAAGTGAATATCTATATCTATATCGTTAAACGAGCTATTTTCTATACGAAACTTTCTACACTCTTCTGGCGTTAAATCATTATCGTTTAATACAATAAAAATATCCAAATCACTCATTCCATGTGCAGACCCTCTGGCAACACTTCCATAAAGATATACAGCAGATATTGATTTTTGATTGTCCAATTCTTTAATCTTTCTTGCTATATTCCCTAACGCTTTCGCTTGCTTCTCATTCATCCTAGTTAACACCTGATTATCTTTTACAATCTTAACTTCTCCTTTTTCATTGATTGCACCAAATAACGACCGATGCAGTCTTCCATTCGCAAGATAAAGATATTGATCCGTTCTTTTCATAGCACACCTCCTGTTCTGTATTAATATCTCAAGATTCAAGAATACCCCGGCATTCTTGCTGCGAGATGCGGGAGTCATCTCACATCTGACATACTATCTATACTCCTCTCTGCAATACCCTCTTTCCGGCTTACTTCCTTTAAAATTAAGGTATGTCTCACCGTCTAATGTCTTCCACCAGAACGCTCCATTCTCCAGTATCATATAACTGTGTTCCGAATTTTCCTTTGGAATAGATACAGAGCCCGGATTCATGTAAGTATAACTTTCATGTACTCTGCATACTGGAACGTGGGTATGCCCATGCAATAATATATTATGATTTTCCTTATTATTGCTTCCTTCTTTATTTGAGCTACCCTCCTGTGTCTTTTCAAACATCGGTGGCAGCTTCTTTTCATTAAAATGATGACCATGTGTCACAAAGATATTCAAATCTCCTTCTGTAATCATCGCATAGTCTGCCATAATTGGGAATTCTAATACCATCTGGTCTACTTCTGCATCGCAGTTTCCACGAACACAAAGAATCTTTTCTTTTATGTTATTAAGCAGCTCTATTACTTTTTTTGGCGCATATCCTTTCGGCAGATCATTTCGTGGTCCATGATAGAGGATATCCCCTAACAAAAGTAATTTATCTGCCTGTTCTCTTTCAAATGCCTTAAGCATCTTCTCACAGTAAAATGCGGAACCATGTATATCTGATGCAATCATCCATTTCATTGTATTTTTCTCCCTGTTTTTTCTGTCTGATTTTGTATATCTGATTTTACGAGGAAATCAAAATTCCAACTGTACTTTTTTGTATTATATACTTGATTTCATAACAGGTAAAGTCCTTTGCATTAAATAGAATTTGCCGCAGGCAAAAGAGACGCCCCCAAAAAGAATATAGCTCCTATATTTGTGACTTTAGTCGCGGCGGTTTGAATGCTCGCTTACGTACTCGCATTCAAATCTTGCTCCGAGGTCACAGCTATACTCTCTTCGGGAGCTGTACTTTGGCTAAGGATGAAATTGCCATTTATTGTTGGAGTGATTTGATGAATCTTCTAATTACTCTATATAGAATAGCATTAAAAATGCACATATTACAGAATGCGATTATTCTCCATTTATAAAGCCACATCAAAAGGAAACTTTTGGTAAATAAAAAAGAAAAAGTATTTGCTATAAAGATATAGCATGAGCTATAATGAAAGTGACAAAATAAGATATTTTCATTGTGGCAGAAAGGAGCGTATCTGTGGACAAAGATATTAAGAAATCAATATCAGCGACCGATAAAGATGCACAATATGATGAAAAGGCAAAGAATCTACTGGGGCATAAAATTATACTTGCACATATACTTGTAAAGACGATTGATGAATTTAAAGGAATGAACCCTAAAGATGTCGTGCAGTATATTGAAGGAGAACCATATATTAGCACAGTTCCAGTAGATACAGGAAGCACAAACGTAGAAAAAGAACAAGATGGAGAAAAAGTAATTGGATTAAATACAGAAAATAGTGAACTTCATGAGGGACTGGCACGGTTTGATATTATATTCTATGTACGGATGAAAGACGGTTTATCACAGGTTATTGTGAATATAGAAGCACAGAAAGCAGAACCATCGGCATACGATATAATAAATAGAGCAGTATTCTATGTCAGCAGGATGATTTCTTCACAGAAGGGTAGAGAATTTGTAAATTCCAATTATAATGATATAAAACGAGTATATTCCATATGGATTTGTATGAATATGTCGCAAAACTGTATGAATTATATCCATTTTACACAGGAAAGTGTAGTCGGTACTTATCAATGGAAAGGTGACATAGCCCTTGCAAACATTGTCTTAATAGGTTTAGCAGAAGACCTTCCAGAAAAAGAAGAACGATATGAACTTCATCGTTTACTGGGAGCGTTATTATCCGCAAAATTAAATGTAGATGAGAAGTTTGATATTATAGGAAATGAATTTGATATTCCATTGGAAAGTAACATTAGAAAGGATGTGAACGATATGTGTAATCTGAGTCAGGGAATAAAAGAACAGGCATATGTGGAAGGTACTGAGAATGGAATCGCCATTGGAAAACAAGAAGGAATTACTATTGGAAAACAAGAAGGAATTGCCGAGACTATAATTAAGATGTCCCGAAAAGGATATGAAGCAGAGCAGATAAGTGATATATTAGATATGACAGCCGAGGAGGTACGAGAAATTATAGAGAATGAGTAAGCTTCAATTTAATAGATAAAAAAGAAACCGACATAACGCCGGCTTCAAAAGAGAGGAAAGTATGAAAAAATCTATCAAAAATCTGTTGTTGTTTTTGATGGTTTTATCATACTGTAGATTTATGAACAGCTTGTGAGCAAAGAATGAAGATAATCTGACAAAACAGAAATCACTGACGTTTTTCTGTAAGAAATAAGAAATGGAATGAGTCAGTAGTATTAATAGTAGACCGTTAGGTTTGGCAATCATATAGAAGTGAACGCAAGCCTAACGGTCGTTTTCATAATAGATAGGTACCCCTATTTCTCCAATAAGCATATCACATTTTCTGCTTCTTCATAACATGCTCCCTCTATAGCAATATCGTTCTCGGAATATTCTCCTAGTCCTGCTTTAATATGATACACATCCCCATCTGATGTGTAAGCCAGTGCTGTAAGATTGTAATCGTGGAACTCGTCTTGTCTTTTATCAAGTTTTTTAACTGCCTTTATAAACTGTTCTGTTTTCTTTGCAGAAAGCTGATATTCCTCATTATTGTATTTTACTACAATTCTCTCAATCTTATTAAAATCTGTTGTAGATAATACTCTATACCCAGTGTGCTTTATAATAAAATTTACGAGTTTCTTATTCGGTCCTATTCGATAATCTTGTCCCTGAGAATCATAAAAATGCAGTATATTTCCTTTAAAAGTATCCAGCCATACATTCTGCACTTCTCCACGACTATTTTTATAGACAATACAGATTTTTGCATATTTCTCCTGCGTATCATCCTTAACACCATAATTGCTGAGCGAATCGCCATCTTTTAAAATAGGACTTTCCTCAATCAAATCTATCAATTCAAGAACCTCTTTTTTATTTAAAGACAGAAAAGTATCATCTTCAGAAAAAGTAGTATATGTTACAGAAAGCACCTTACACTCTGGAAAAAGAAATCTCTGATTATTTCTTACTATAGAAACAGAATCCCTATCATTTCCTTTTAATTCTATATCATCATATTCTCCAAGCTCTAACAATTTGCTGGTCTCATCTAAAATATCATTTGAGGCTTCTGTAGTGGTGCTTGTATTGTTTACGGATGTAGAACCACTTTCCACTTTTTTATTATGACAAGCGGACAAAATACATATAATTAAAATTATTGCAATACAACTATACCTTCTTTTCATTTTGTAACCACCCCTCTATGAATATCTAAAATATCATTCTATTCAGTATTATATTTCCATAATATCTATTTTTCTATATCCTGTCAAGAATTTTGTAAACTTTATTTTAAGAAGGAGTGGTTCTGTATAACCCAACATAACCAGAAATACTTTAAAATACACAGAAAATCGAACCCAACTCTCTACGCAGATGATTCGCTCAATACTTATAAATAGAAAAAGATTAAAAGCAAAAAAGAGGTTTTATGCCTTTGTGCTATGGAATTCTGACTCTGGAAACTTCGGACTGCTTTCTCCGAAGTTTCTGCTTTTTGAGGCAGAATGGAATGTTCAGCACAAGAGTATACAAACCTCTTTTTTGCTTTTAATCTTTTTCTCTTACATACCAACGAAGCGAATTATCGCACCGATATATGAACTTTATTCGATTTTCGTCTGTCTTTCGTCAGCTTTCTAAAGCATCTTAAACATGTTTCTGTCTATGACCAACTCGAAGTCTCGCCATCGCACGGGAAAGGGAAGCCTGTGTATGATAATACTCCTGAATACTCTGTTTCTGACGTATTTTTTCCAAAGCTCTCTCCTTTGCTTCCTGTGCTCTTGCGATATCGATTTCCTCTGGGCGTTCGACACTTTCTACTAAAAGAGTGACACGGTTATTAACAATTTCGATAAAACCGATGCCGACTACAGCATACTGCCATTCCTCTTCCCCTTCTGGAAGGAAACGCATCTCTCCTTCATTGACAGCAATAACCATGTTTTCATGATGTGCCAGCACTTCTTTTTGTCCGTCATATCCCGGAACGATAACAGACTGGCATCTTCCTGTAAAAAATACACGGTTGGCGGATATGATTTTTAAACTAAATGTATTTGAAGCCATATCTACCCCTCCTAGTTTGCTGCTTTCATTTCCTCAGCTTTTTTCTTTACATCCTCGATTGTTCCGACGTTGAAGAATGCATTTTCCGGATATTCGTCCATCTCACCATCAAGGATTGCCTTAAACCCACGAATGGTTTCTTTTACTGGTACATAAACACCTTTGATACCGGTAAAGTTCTCTGCTACATGGAATGGCTGAGAAAGGAATTTCTGAATCTTTCTTGCTCTGAATACGACTGTCTTATCTTCGTCAGATAATTCTTCCATACCAAGAATAGCGATGATATCCTGTAATTCTTTGTATTTCTGTAATGCTTCCTGTACCTTTCTGGCTACTTCGTAGTGTTCTTCTCCTACGATATCGGCCTCAAGGATACGGGATGAGGATTCGAGTGGGTCAACGGCAGGATAAATACCCTGTTCTACAATCTTTCTTGAAAGTACAGTTGTTGCATCCAAGTGAGCAAATGTTGTTGCTGGAGCCGGGTCAGTTAAGTCATCGGCTGGTACATATACTGCCTGTACACTTGTTACGGAACCGTTCTTTGTAGAAGCAATTCGCTCCTGTAATTCACCCATCTCTGTTGCTAATGTTGGCTGATAACCAACGGCGGAAGGCATACGTCCAAGTAAGGCGGATACCTCGGAACCTGCCTGTGTAAAACGGAAAATATTATCAATGAATAATAACACGTCCTGTTTCTTTTCATCTCTGAAATATTCTGCCATAGTCAGTCCGGTTTCTGCTACTCTCATACGAGCTCCAGGTGGCTCGTTCATCTGTCCAAACACTAAAGCTGTCTTAGCAAGAACGCCGGATTCTCCCATTTCTGTCCAAAGGTCATTACCCTCTCTGGAACGCTCTCCTACACCGGTAAAGATAGAATATCCGCCATGTTCTGTTGCGATATTACTGATCAATTCCTGAATCAGTACGGTCTTACCTACACCGGCACCACCGAACAGACCAATCTTACCACCTTTTGCATATGGCGCAAGAAGGTCGATAACTTTAATTCCGGTTTCAAGAATCTCTACTGCCGGATTCTGTTCTTCGAATGTCGGAGGTTCTCTGTGAATTACCATCTTTGGAGCGTCTTTGATAGGCTCTCCGTCATCGATTGTCTCACCAAGTACGTTAAAGAGACGGCCTAATGTTTTCTCTCCAACAGGTACTTTGATACCGCTTCCCTCAGCAGTAACTTCCATATCTCTGTGAAGACCTTCACTGGCTGCCAGCATAATACATCTTACAACGTGATTACCAATATGCTGTGCAACCTCCATCACACATTTTTTATCTCCATTTTGTACTTCGAGAGCATCTCTGATTGCAGGCAATTCTTGATTTTCAAATTCAACATCGACTACAGGTCCAAGAACCTGAATAATTTTTCCTGTTTTCATCAAAAAAGCCTCCTTATATTATTTCCGCTTTTTATTTCTTCTTTTTCTTCTGCGACTTCGCTCCGGCTATTACCTCCGTAATCTCCTGCGTGATCGCAGCCTGTCTGGCTCTGTTATATTCAATATCCAGTTCTTTTAACATTTGTTTCGCACTGTTTGTCGCACCTTCCATTGCCATCATTCTGGCATTCTGCTCACAGGAAAATGCTTCTACTAACGCACCATACACAAAACCTACTACATAGTTTGGAACGATGTGGTCCATAACCTCTTCAGCAGAAGGTTTTAATGCAAGTCTCTCTAATGGGATATCAATCGGAACTGGAATCTTAAAGTCTGTTTTTTTCAGTGGCAGGAGCTGGGCAACCTGTGCCTCCTCCTGCATTGCATTTACCATGGTTGTATATATAATGTAAAGTTCATCAAGTTGATTTTCATGGTAAAGCTTTAATAAATCCTCGGCAATTCTTCTGGCACGGCTTAAAGATGGATCCTGAACAACGAAATGGAACTGTTTATCAATATTAATTCCTTTCTGTTCAAAATAATGCCGTCCTAATTCACCGAGAACAAACAGTTTATAATCATCTCTTTTTTCAAGTTCTTCTTCTGCAAGTTTTAAAATATTATGATTATAAGAACCAGCCAGTCCCTTATCTGCTGTAATGACGATATAACCGGCTTTTCTCTTTCTTTCCGGAATTTCTGCATTTGTCTTAAAATAAATGCTGTTCATATCTGGAAGATGTCTTAAAATTCGGCTCATTTCAGACTGAAGGGTATAGAAATACGGCTCTGTGTCCGCTAACATTTTTTTTGATTTTTTCAGTTTGGAGGAAGAAATCATATACATTGCATTTGTAATTTTCAATGTATCTTTGATACTTCGCATCCTGTCCTGAATTTCTTTTGCACTTGCCATACCAACACCTGCCTGTTATTTATCAGTGTATTCCTTTGCTGCTTCTATAATCTTTGCAATTAATTCATCAGTTAAATCTTTCTTTTTCTCAATTTCTTTTCCGATTTCAGGATGTTTGAGATCAAGATAAGAAAGAATATCTTTTTGATATTTCTTTACTTCTTTTGGCATAACGATATCAAAGATACCATTGTTTGCAAGACATAATGTAATTACCTGCTCATGTAAGGATAATGGATGGCATAATGGCTGTTTTAACAGTTCCATGATTGCACGTCCATGTGCTAACTGTGCCTTTGTTGCATCATCAAGGTCTGATGAGAACTGGGTAAATACCTCCATCTCTCGATACTGTGCCAAGTCAATACGAATACTTCCGCATGCCTTCTTCATTGCTTTTGTCTGTGCTGCTCCACCTACACGGGATACGGATAAACCAACGTTTACCGCTGGACGCATACCTTCGAAGAAAAGATTACTCTCTAAGAATATCTGTCCATCTGTAATAGAAATTACGTTTGTAGGAATGTAAGCAGATACGTCACCGGCCTGTGTCTCAATGATTGGAAGTGCTGTGATAGAACCTCCACCAAGCTTATCACTAAGACGGCTGGACCGCTCTAATAATCTGGAATGTAAGTAGAATACATCTCCAGGATAAGCCTCACGTCCAGGAGAACGCTCTAACAGCAGGGAAATCGCACGGTATGCTACCGCATGTTTGGATAAGTCATCATATACGATTAACACATCTTTTCCCTGATGCATGAAATATTCTGCTAACGCTGTACCTGCATATGGTGCAATATACTGCAGGGATGCAGGTTCACTTGCTGTAGAGGATAAAACGATGGAATAATCCATTGCGTCATATTTCTCTAAAGTATTTACAATCTTGGCAACGCTGGATGCCTTCTGTCCAATTGCAACATAAATACAGATAACTCCTTTTCCTTTCTGGTTAAGGATCGTATCAGTTGCGATAGAAGTTTTACCTGTCTGACGGTCACCAATGATTAACTCACGCTGTCCACGTCCGATTGGGAACATGGAATCGATGGAAAGAATACCCGTTTCCATTGGGGTATCTACTGACTTTCTCTCAATGATACCAGGTGCTTCTTCCTCAATCGGACGATAACCATCTGCCTTAATCTCTGCGCCACCGTCAATTGGCTCACCTAACGCATTAATTACTCGTCCAATGTATTCGTTACCAACAGGAATACCTGCTTTTTTCTTTGTTCTAACTACTTTTGTTCCTTCTTTGATTCCAGTATCACGTCCGAAAAGGATTACACCAATTTCGTTCTGACGGATATCCTGAACCATTCCTTTTACTCCATTATCAAAAACGACAACCTCACCGTACATCGCATGGTCAATACCATAAACAGTAACGATTCCGTCACCTACATATATGACCGTACCTGCCTCTTCACTTGTGTTGTCCACATCAAAATTTTCGATTTCACTCTGTATAATAGAGATTATATCTTCTGCACTGATTGCGCCCACAAGATTCACCTCCCTGTTAATTTTCTTTCTAACCGTCTGAGTTTACCTTCATAACTGTGGTCATACTCTTCATAACCGACACGAACAACATAACCACCAAGAAGGGAAGCATCTGTCTCTTCCGAAAGAACAACCTTTTCATCTGGATAAATGCTCTCTAACTGCTTCTGAATTGCTTCTTTTTCTTCTTTTGCCTTGTCATCTGCATAAATGACTTTTGCGTGAAGAATGTGATTCATTTTATCCCAGTATTCATAATAGCAGTTAAAAATATCTGTGATCTGTCCGATTTCACCAATCCGGCACATCATCTTCATAAAATTCTCAAGAAGTTCCGGCATTCCACTCTGTCTCGCAATTTTGTCAAGCACTACCTCTTTCGCTTCCTCTGAAACAACTGGATTTGTCAGAGTCTCGAGAAGGAAAGGGGCCTTCGTGAAAATTTTATGGGCTTCTTCTACATCGCTTCTTGAAATATTCAGACGGTATAATACTTTCGCATTATTTACTGCCTTCTGCGTCATGGGCCTCACCTGTCTCTATAATCTTTCTTGCGGCGATAAGTGCAAGTTTCGCAATCTCACCCTGCACTTCCTGCTGTGCCTGTTTCTGTTCTTTTTCGATATCTGCTTTTGCTTTCTCGATCATTCTGTCCGTCTTCGCCTGTGTCTCAAGCACTGCTTTCTCATGCTCTTCTTTTGCCTGATCTCTTGCTGCAAGAATAATCTCATCGGCCTTTACATTTGCCTTCTGTAATTTTTCTTCATAATCAGCCTTTAACTGAAGGGCATCATCCTGCGTTTTTTTAGCAGAATCAAACTGTCCCTGAATCAATTCTTCTCTCCGATGAATTACATTCATAACCGGTTTATATAAGAACTTACGAAAAATCGCATATAATACAAGAAGATTTATTACAATCATTACCATATTCCATGGATTTATATTAAGCATATTCTTCGTCCGCCTTCCTTTTTCATTAAAAATCTGTAAATTTCCAAATAGCCTTTTAAGCTTTTATTATTTAAGGAAAAGGATGATTAATAATGCGATAACGAAACCGTAAATAGCCGTTGCCTCTGCTAACGCACAACCAAGTAATAATGCTTTACTGATCTTACTTTCTGCTTCCGGCTGTCTTGCGATTGCATCTGTTGCGGCTGCGGTAGCTTTACCGATACCGATACCTGCTCCAATACCTGTTAATACTGCAACTCCTGCTCCAATTGCTACAAATAATGCTGATGACATAATTACAACACTCCTTTTCTTTTCTCTTTAAATTTTTTGTTGTTTTCTTATTCTGTCGCTTCCTTAATAAACAACGATGTAAGGAATACAAATACGTAGGCCTGAATCAAACCATCAAAAATATCAAAGTAACAGCTAAACACTGCCGGTAATACTGCCGGAACGATTAACTTTAATAATTCCATGATAACGAAAGAACCAAGTACGTTACCAAAAAGTCGCATGCACAGAGATAGTGGTTTAATAAAAATCTCCATAATATTAATCGGTAAGATAATTGGAATTGGTTCCGCAAAACTCTTTACCCATCCTTTTGCTCCTTTTTGTCTGATGCCGGCTACCTCAATTAAGACAATACTCATAAATGCTAATGCCGCCGTCACGTTCATGTCTTTTGTCGGTGGTTTAAAACCAAGCAGTCCGATAAGATTGGCAATACCGATGTAGAGGGTCACTGTCATAAGATACGGTATATATTCCGCTCCATGTTCTCCCAGTGTGTCCTTGAAGAAATTGTGTCCGCCGCTTACGATTGTTTCCAGTATGATCTGTCCACGACTTGGATTTTCTACGCTTAAATTTCTGGTTAACGCTATACAAAGTACCAGAATGACCGCCATGATGATCCATGTTACTACTACAGATTCTTTAACCGGGATTCCTCCGAGTACCGGAATCGTAAAGACAGTGTCGCAATTCAACTCTTTCATCAGTTCATTGACCAGAGCATCCATCTGCCACACTCCTTCCTGATTCTTATATTGGTGACAATCTTCTTTGCTACCCTATTTAATAGGAAGAGATTGTTCGCCCTGAACCATTGCTACACATTCTACCCCTCTTTTTATTTATGTGGAAATGTTTTATATTTTTATCCATCATGTAAATTTTACATAGTGCAAAGATTTCTCATATAAATACGATTTTTTTATTCAATTTGACAAAACGATTTGTATGAATATGAGAAATCTTGTCAGAAATCAGTCAGATTTGATAAAGAATATTTAAGAAAAAAAGAAAGAATAATTACAAATTATTATAACAATTCGGACATAATTCTTAAAATATAGAGACTATTTTTATTTTTTGAAAGTCTGTATATCTCTGAATCACTATAAATTAGCTTTCAATCATAATTGTTATATCTTTATAACATACCTGGAAATTTCTTTAAATAATCACGCTTTGTCTTTTAATTTCGTTTCAATATAATTATTTATAAATTGCTTTAATGCATTAGCTGCTATACTAAGCGGTGTTCTTTTTGACTCCACAAGGCAGATCTGTCTTTGTGGGATTTTCTCTATAAGGGGTACTTTTATTATTTTCCCATCTTCTAAGGCTTCTATACCTACATTTTCTGGTAAAAAACCTACTCCAAGATCATAGACAACCATCGGAAGAATCTGATGAATTGTTCCGGCTTCAATATCTGGATTTAACTTTAAACCATATCTTTGATAAAAATTACTGAAAAACTCATATGACTTTGTTCCTCTCCCAAGACAAATGAGTGGATAATCCTGCATCTTAGAAAGATGTATCGGCTTCTCACATAATTCTTTATGCGAGCTGCTCACTACCATTACATCTGAAAAATCCATCAAAGACGTAGATTTTAATGTAGCAGGGATATCGGCCGGTGTAGATACTACTGCCAGATCAACCAGACCATCTTTTACTTCCTGAATCGTCTCCGGCGTAGAATGATTGGAAAGGCGGATGCGGATACCCGGATATGCTTTTCGAAAGTCTGCCATTACCTGTAAGATCAGCAAATGTAATGCGATCTCACTTACACCAACGGTTATAATTCCACTCTGCAGACTTTTATCATTCGCCAGTTCTAACTCTGCCAGTTGAAAATGCTGATATGCAATTGTTACATGCTTGTATAGCTTCTCCCCTTCTCTTGTAAGTGTTACTCCTCTATTTGAACGAATAAACAAACGACAGCCAAGCTGATTCTCCAGATTATTCATAAAATGCGTAATATTCGGCTGGTTACTCATCAGAATCTCTGCCGCCTTTGAAAAGCTTTTATATTTAGCCGCATAATAGAATATGCGATAGTAATCGTATGTAATTTCCATTTGTGTTTTCTCCTTTATCTCGTCATTTGACAGACGAAACTAAGCTAATAGATATATGGCAGCTGTTCCGTATCACTGCGCTCATAATACTCAACCGCATTATGAATTTGCTCCAAAGTCACATCTGCCATATATCTATTAGCTTAGTTTCTGTTTTTAGAAATTCCAGAGCGGATAAAAATTCGGTATTGCTCAAAAGTGGCAATATTCCATATTCGATTTCTATCTCTGAAGAAGAAAGGGGATTTCTACTTTCATCTCCTACTTGCTCTACAAGTAATTTAATCCACATTCCTTTAGCATTTCCAAAACAAAAACCATAAATCTCTTTATATAGTAATATTATACAAATCAAATCTCTCTCCCGAAGAAATTAAATCTACTATTCTCCAGTATTTCTATAAACAAAAAAATTCTAAACATCTTATCTTGGCAGATGCGGCTTCGGAGCAAGTGCTGGATGTGAGCGCGAAAGCGAACATTCAACACGCAGCGACTATAGAGCAGCTGTCAAGATAAGATGTTTAGAGTTTTCGTCAGCTTATAGAAAATGCTGCTTGATTATCGGATTTAATCTCTTTGTTAATATCCCACTTAAGATTCCGATTAAGATTCCCGCTGCAAGTCCTGAAAGAATTAAAATCGGCAGATAATATGCTAATGCCTTTGTTTCTAATACGAGCATAGCAACTATGATCTGGCCTACATTATGAAAAATACCGCCTGCTACGCTTACTCCTACAGAAGAAAACTTCTTTGTTTTCTTTAAGAGTGCCATAACTAGCATACTCGTTGCCGCTCCTGCTGCACTATAGACCATTGCGAATCCGCTTCCAAAGAGGAATCCTGATAATAGGATTCTAAGTACGGAAATCAGGCAGGCTGCAGGGACTCCTACTATATAAAGAAGAAGCATCGTAACAATGTTTGCAAGTCCAAGCTTTACTCCGGGTATTCCAAGATTAATCGGTATAAGCTGTTCAATATATCCTGCTACTAAAGCAAGCGCAAGAAACATTCCATAAAAAGCTGTCTTTTTAGCACTCATATGCTATCTCCCATCTATTTCTTTTCCCATCGTCCGGAAGCACCGCATGGAAGAACAAGTCCATTTGCACTGACAGGAAGACCAACCTCATCTGCACTGACTTTTCCACCATGTTTTTTCGCAACTGCTGTTCCTAACATATAGGAAAGAACGGCAGGCTGTAATCCTGTTGTATAGGAATTAATTAAGAAGAACAGCGGGTCTTTGGAAAGAAGCTTTTCACAAAGACATACTAAAGAATAAATCTTCTCCTCAATCTTCCAAATCTCTCCCTTTGGCCCACGTCCATAAGATGGTGGATCCATAATAATTCCATCGTAATGATTGCCACGGCGGATTTCTCTTTCTACGAACTTCACACAGTCATCTACAAGCCAGCGAATCGGTGCATCACCAAGACCAGAAGCAACCGCATTCTCCTTTGCCCAGGTAACCATTCCTTTTGAGGCATCTACATGAGTTACAGATGCTCCCGCAGCTGCGGCTGCAAGTGTTGCTCCACCAGTATAGGCAAATAAATTCAATACTTTTACTGGGCGGCCTGCCTTCTTAATCTTATCAGAAAACCAGTCCCAGTTGACTGCCTGTTCTGGGAAAAGCCCTGTATGTTTAAAACTGAATGGTTTTAAATGGAAGGTAAGACTTCTATAATGAATATCCCACTGCTTTGGAAGATCAAAAAACTCCCACTCTCCGCCACCTTTTTTGCTTCTGTGATAATGTGCATTTAAATGTTTCCAGTGTTTATCTTCTTTTTTTGTATTCCAGATTACCTGAGGGTCTGGACGAAGAAGGGTGTATTTGCCCCAGCGTTCCAGTTTTTCACCTTCGCTGCAATCTATGACTTGATATTCTTTCCAGTTATCTGCTAACCACATATTTTTTCCTCGCTTAATTTAAATCTAATTATGAAAATATTCTAATCGCTATAGTTTTCCCTGTCAATAGAAACGAAACTTAAAATACCTTTATTTCAGTTTTTCACACTCTTTTTTCAGAAAATGTACTGCAGCTTCTGCTTCTTTTCTAGTGATTCCTTCTGGTGAATACACCGCTTTCTGGCGAATTCTCATACAAAGATGTAACTTTTTCGGTTCCACTTCTCTGTCAAAGGTACGAAGTCTTTTTTCAAAGGTTCTTACACGATTATCTTTTATTTTTTCTTTTCCATATATTGTTTTACACAAAATATCGTACCAGAACATAACTGCCTGACTATATTTTTGCTGTTTTAAAAGTTTATCTGTTTTATAATTTCGGTATACTTTTTGCAGTCGTTTTCTAAATACAAAAAGCAAAAGACCTGCTATGAAAATAAAGAAACATAGAATATACAGGATTTTATGAACCGTTCTTCCACCTTTGCTTTGCTTTGAGCGATCCTGCGGAATCTGCTGCGGTGTTTCTACTGTTTTCTTTTCTGATTTCTTTTCTGTTGTCTCTTCTTTTTCCTGCGTTTTTTGTTCCTGCTGTTTCTCTTGTTTCTTCTTATCGTCATTTTCTAAAGATTGATCTGACGAACTTGAATTACTTACCGCAGTTTCCTGTGTCTCATAATACGGTGTTCCCATAACGTTTTCATATTTAGGAGTAACTTCTACCGGAATCCATCCTATTCCATCCAGATAAATTTCCGGCCATGCATGCGCGTATTTTTGTGAAACAGTCACCGTCTCTGCCGTTCCTTCCTCTTTTACCGTTTCCGGTGTAAGAAGGTATCCTTCCACATAACGGGATGGAATTCCATAATAACGAAACATCATTACTGCTGCCGCCGCATACTGCACATCGTATCCTGTTTTTTTATCTTCAAAAAACCATTGGGCAAAGTCTTCATCTTCCGGGATACTTCCTGGATTTTCATTATAGGTAATCGATGTTTTCATGAAGCTTTTTACCCGGTTTATAATTGCTAATACCGACAGATTACTTTGAAGATTTCCTTCTGTTGCAGAAGAAATCAATGTTTTTGTTTCTTTATTTAAGAAAAGACATGTTGCATTTACATATTCTTTATAGCTTTCCGTCATTTTTTTTGAGGAAAGATTGTTATTCTCCGTCTTAATATTGGCCGCAGATTTCAGCTTTCCAGCCATTGTTTCCATTGCTTTAAAAGAATATTCTTCTGCTCCTTTTATTCCAGAAGCGAATATATTCTCTGTTTTATTGACCGCTGCCTTCCCTTCTTCTTCATATATTGTTGGTAAAACAGCACTTTCATAAGGAAGATAAAGATACTTTCGATTCGCCCCTACATTTTTTACAGATAAACTATAAAGAGACGGATCTGTTTTCCCTTCCGAAAGCTTTTTCTGCCTTACAAAATGATACATTACTGTATTTCCGTAAAATTCTTTATTATGAAGCCATAATAAAGATTCGTATGCCTCCCGGTCAGAAGCTGCAAGCATACTCCTGTCTGAGCCAAAAATATTCCAGTTATTTGTACTTGCTTTCCAACAATTATTCTCATAAGTTGTTCCAACAAATCCTTTCAGATAATAACTGTTTTTCTTATAAATATTTACTTTAAGAGCCTCTTCACCTGTCCGCTTCATCTTCTTTGCCTTTGTAAGCTGACCTTCCGGAAGAACAGATACATCCTCTTTATATCGTTCCTTATTCCACTTCTTTTGAATTGCCGACATCTGTCCGGTATTTGTCATTCCTGAGAAAGTTCCTAAAAAAAGCAAAATAATAAGAATTGAAGTTCCAAGTACCCCTCCCCAAAAAGACGGAGCAAAGAAAAAGAAACAAAAAATGAGAAAGCTTAACACTGCAAACAATTCTGGCCGGACTCCCCATACAAAAAATGGAAAAGCGAAGCAGAACGCTACTACAAAAAATAAAATACAAGGCTGGATTTTCCACAACAGCGCCATAAAAAGAATAAGCCATAAAGTTATCCCCAATATTCCGACAACAAATGGCAAAAACTCCACATTTCCTGTCTGCATATCTACCGATGTATTTTGAATTATACGATGAAAAATATTTTTGCTCTGTCCATAATCTGCCAGATAATCAAAGACTGTTCGGGAGAAAATCAATAAAGCTCTTCGAATATTCTCCATAGAAAGAATGAAAAATGGAACAAAAAAATACAAACCGCTTATAAAAACCGTAAAACCTTTTCCAACAGATATCCCAACGAAATACAATAATATAAAAAAGGCTGCCCCGATAAAAAGAGCAACACCTGCTGTATCCATTTCAAAACGATCGGCAGCATACCAGATAAAACATAACAGCGCAGCAAGCCACACATACCCGGCCCGCATCATTTCTGCCCAGCCAAATCCACTCTGATGATTCAATTTTTTAATGTGAAATGAGTTTTTATGCTCCATAATCTACACTCCTGTACGCTGTCAAAATCCGATCAATATCCTCTCCCATGGTTTCTGCCGAAAAAATATACGGTACTAACGCTTCCCCTTCTTCTTTTCTTGCTTCCCGTCGTTCTAATAATAAAGTCAGGTTCCAGTCATCGAAAACTGCCTGTTTCTCGTTCCAATACTCTGTAATATAAATCACTTCTGAAAACTGTTCTTTTCTTTCTTTTTCAAAAGAATCTATCGTTGCATTCCCCTGAGAAAAAAACATACTTTGAAATACATGGGCATACACTTCTTCCAACTGCATTGCATTTGCCACATTGTAAAAATTCCATCCATCGGTCTTTTTATCCCACCAACAAAGACAATGCTTCTGTCCTTCCTGTGCCATATGCTGTGAAATAGAAAAAAATGCTTCTAACAACCCGTCAATCATAGCAGCATCCAGCTTTTCTACCCTTGTTTCGAGAAAAATAAGTGGCATCCGCATCATAGGAACTTCCACTTCTTTTACCATATATTCATCTGTTTTTCCTGTTAGCTTCCAGTGAATTAACTTCATGGAATCTCCATCAACATACGGACGGATTCCAAAATATTCCCCCGGACCATTTCCCTTTTTACCACTTTGTTCCTCATCAAAAAAAGAACAGGCAGCTCCGCTGTTTTGTACTGGAAAATGCAGTTCCGTTGTTTGTGGCAGAATCATTACCACCTTCTCCTGATTTACATATGTTACCTTTTTCATACATCCAAAAAAGCTGTACAGTTCCACCCGCAAAATCGTGATTTCCAAAAATCCCATATATTCCGAATCTATAACAAAAGCAGCCGCACCATTTTTTCGTCCCGCTGCCCTGATATTCATAGAAAATATTTCCTGTTCCCCACTAATCGTCTTCTTTACCTGTAAAAAAACTTTCCCAGATAAAACAGGGAACACTCCTGTATTGCTGATACAAAGTCGTCCGGTAATTTTTTCTTCCTTTTGCGCATAGGCAGGAATAATCAGATGAGTAGAAACTTCTTTTGGAAGATAAAGATTATAAATGACAGCCACCAGCAACATAATTCCTAATGCCATCCCGGCAATCTTCCCTGTTGTTCCAGAAAGAAAAATGACTAACGCAATCCACAGTAACAGACAGACAATCCCGCTAATTCGATTCATCCATAATCTTTTTCGGGTCATCTTCTTCCTCCTGCCGCTCTTCGATCTGGCACATGTACAGTGGCACAAATTTCATCCATAATCTTATCCACATCTTTCCTCGATAACCTTGCTCTTGACTTTAATACCAGACGATGACGGAAAACATCTTTTACAACATCCTGAACATCTTCCGGCACAACATAATCTCTGCCAGCCAAAAATGCACTCGCTTTTGCCATTCTGCACAAGGCCAGAGATCCTCTTGGGCTGACACCCAGCTGAATCATATCATGTCTTCGTGTCGCATCAGAAAGCATTGCAATATACTGATAGATTAAAGAAGAAACCTTAATCTCATTCACTTCCTTTTGCATAGAAAGTAATTCTTCTTTTGAGATAACCTCATTCACATCATCTAATGGATCACTCACCTTTCTCTGACTCATCAGAATCATTTCTTCCTTTATTGTTGGGTATCCCATAGATAAAAGAACCATAAAACGATCCATCTGCGACTCCGGAAGCATCTGCGTACCCGCAGAACCAAGCGGATTTTGCGTTGCAATAACAAAAAATGGTTCCTGTATATTTCTTGTCACACCATCTACCGTTACCTGTCCTTCTTCCATAACCTCCAAAAGTGCTGACTGCGTTCTACTTGAAGTACGGTTAATTTCATCTGCCAGCAGAAGGTTCGTCATAACTGCTCCCTGACGGTATTCAAACTTTCCATTTTCCTTATTATAATAGTAGAAACCGACCACATCCGATGGCATGACGTCCGGTGTAAACTGTATTCTTCGATAAGAAAGTCCCAAAGCCTTTGAAAAAGCCAGCGCCATCGTTGTCTTTCCCACACCAGGTACATCCTCAAGCAAAACATGTCCACCAGAGAGAATCGTCATCCACACCTTACGGATGACCTTTTCTTTACCAATAATTACTTTATTCACTTCTTCTATAATCAAATTTGCTTTATTCAAAAAATACTCCTTTCTTATGACATGTACTCTCGGAATCTTTTTGTGCCTGATTTCGTGAGAAGATTTTTTGTCAGTTGTGCCCAAATTTTGAGGCGTACGCGGTGCGTACGTTGATGAAATTCGGGTGCGACTGGCAGAAAATCAGCCACAAAAGCAAGTGCAAGAAAGACTCCGAGAGTACATTGACCGATTACCGTCCATTATAACACGAAAAAGGATTTTTGATATAGTAATTTATCGACAGACAAAATCAGGAAAATTCTTTAATACAATATTCTAAATATCACGAATAATACCACAGCCTTTCCTACAAGCATTGGTAACCATAGCTTTCCTGGAAGACCATTATGTGTATTTTGTTTTGGGCATTTTCCGATACATTTTCCACAGGAAAAACATTCACCAGATGTCGCATTATCCCCTTCTTTATCCGATGGTATTTCAAGGTTTGCCGGACATACTAAATTGCACGCTTTACATTTTGGAATACAGTTTTCTCTGTCTCGTTTAATTACAGAAAACGGTAATACTGGCATCAGAGAAAATACTGCTCCCATTGGGCATAAGAAACGGCAGAAAAATCTTGGTTCCAATGCCATTCCTGCTGTAACCAATAAAAAGAGACCTGTTCCTATAAGACTGTCTGCCATCTTTAACTGATGAAAACGGGAAAATGCACTGAAAGGGCTATGTACCGCAACTGCACTACTGTAACCTTTTATGCAAAGAAGCAGTACAACAAGCAGTACAACATATTTTAAATATCGGAGTATCTTTCCCGCTTTTGAAAAACATTTCAACGGTTTCTTTTTTCTTTTTTTGCGAATCATAGATGAAATAAAATAAACGAAATCACCCCATGTTCCAAATGCACAGGCAAAACCACAGAAAAATCGTCCAAACACAATGGTAAAGACAAGCAATACAACAAGTGTCTGTACAAAGGAATTCCACGGCAGACTTGCACGCTGTGTAATTTGTTCTACAATTAATTTTATTCCGGTAAATGCAGTGGAAAACAAGGCTGGATAGATAATAAAAAATACTGCCCGTATCATCACTTCTATGATTGTCTGCACCGATATTTTTTTCTTTTTCTTCATTATTTAGCTGCTCCTTCTAATGCCTGTCCTACTGCATTCTTTATTCCTGTAGATGAATAGGTTGCTCCGCTTATTGTATCAACATCTGTCGTCTGCTTATCAAGTATTGTCTTCACAATATCTTCTGCCATTGATAAATAAGCCTCATCTTCTCCACCTGCTTCTATAATATCTATCGCACTGATCTTCCCCCCGGATACCGTTACTTTTACTTTAATTTCTCCGCCAAATCCTTGTGAACTTCCAGTATATGTTCCATCTTTATACGTTCCCGTCTGACCGGCAGATGCACCATCTTCCCCTAGCTTTCCGGAACTTTTTGCTGCTTCAAGAATATCCTCTTTTTCTCCTTGAAGCTGATTTATCTGGCTTTTTAATTCTGCAATTGTGGCTTCTTTATCACGACTGTAAATCACAGCCTGATACCCTGCTAAAAGCCCCAGAACGAGAATAAGATCAAATAAACGGATTAAAAAGTTTTTATATTTCATTCTTTGTCCCTTCTAAAATGCTTTCTATTATCTTCTATAAATTTTCTTTCTATTTTAAATATTCAAATAACTTTTTCTTAAATAAACGCAAATGCTTCCCTTTTCAAAATTACTTTTTTGCCGCATTAAATGCCTTCTGGCATGCATCTTTGACTGCTTTAGAAGAGCAGGTGGCTCCTGCTACAGTATTTACACTATCTGCATTTCCATTTGCTATAATTTTAGAAACCATACCTTTCTTTGCATCGTTTGTATATGCTTTATTCGTTGAATTGGTATTCGCGGTAATATTAGAAATTTCCGTAATTTTATCTTTTTTAATTGTGATATCCATGGAAATCGTATAGGAATCAAAATCCTCATCTTCATCCGGCTCGCAGGTTACACTTACTTTGTATGTTCCATTTTTGTAGTTTTTCCCTTCGTCTGGATTTTCTGTTGTTTCTTCTTTTTTCTCTGTAGTCGTTTCCTCTTTCTTTTCTGTCGTTGTCTCTTCCTTTTTTTCTGTGGTCGTTTCCTCTTTCTTTTCTGTTGTCGTCTCTTCCTTCTTCTCCGTTGTTGTCTCTTCTTTCTTTTCCGTAGAAGAAGTGTTTTTCTTTGCCTTTGATAAAGCATCATTTACCGCATTAAAAATAGCATGGGAACTGTACGTTGCTCCACTGACAGCATCTACTCCGCTTGTTCCGTTTTTAGAGACAATAAGTGATGGAAGATTCTTAATCTCATCTCTGCTCATAAACTGTTTCAGGTTGGTTCCTTTTGCTGTAGAAGAAACTTCCACCGCAGAAATCTTTCCATTTTTAATCGTTACATTTGCCGTTACACTATATTCCTTAAACTGCTCTCCCGAACAGGCCGCGCTTCCGGTATAGGTGCCGTCTTCATAGCCTTCTGCCGGTGCTTTATTATTATTATTGTTATCGGAACTACTGTTCTTTTTCTTATTTTTTTTGTTTTTCTTCTTTTTCTTTTTCGTACTGCTTTTTCCTGTTTCCGCCTTTGAAAGAGCATTTCTTACTGCTGTAATAATTCCATTGGAACTATAGGTTGCTCCGGATGCCGCATCCACATTTGTAGTCTGTCCGCTGATCATCTTTGGGATAATTCCTTTTGCCTTACTAAAATATGAAGCAGTTTCTCCTGATGCGCTTGTTACATCAATCGCGCTGATTTTTCCATCTTTTACTGTTACTTTTACAGAAATAGTTCCACCAAATCCTTTGCCCGAACCAGTGTAAGTTCCATCTTTCCACGTTCCAGATTCACTTACTTTAGAAACACTCGGAGCCGAACCAGCTGCATTGCCTGCGTTCGCTGCTGCCGCTGTCGCATTATTAGACTCCGTTCCAAAAAGTGCATTTTTCACCGCACCGATAATTCCGTTTGAACTGTATGTTGCCCCAGACACGACATCTACATCTGTGCTCTGTGCCGTAAGCATCTCATCAATAACCCCTTTTGCACGATTAAAGAAAGAATCCGTCTCACCTGGAGCACTGACAATATCAATCGCCGTCATTGTCTTTTTACTTACAGTAACATTTACTGTAACTTTTCCGCCATATCCGTTTGCAGAACCTTTATACGTTCCATCTTTTACATCAATAGCCCCCTTCTTTCCCTTCTTTGTTGTATTCTTTTTCGTTGTTTCTGCCATTGCTGCTGTACTTTCCTTCGCAAGTGCTTCCTTAATCTGACTGATGTCTTCTGTCTCTGAAGCTTCATACTTTTTTGCCTGTGGGGTTTTGTATCCGGTAAGTACTGTCACCATAAGAACCGCCAGGCAAACCGCCGGAATTACCGCTGTAATTCCTTTCACACCTGAAACCTTATCACCAAGACTTTTAAATTTTTCAACATATTTTTTCCACTTTTCTCTCATCATATCTCCCTTTCTTTTTGAATGTATTCTTGTATTCCTGTACTCTTGTATTCTTATATTCTCGAAATCTTTTTGTACTTGATTTTATGAGAAATTTTTTGTATCATTATTTTTTTATTATCGTAAAATCAGACTCACTGGTAAAATACTCTGCGAGTCCCTCTGAAACTAGAATGCTTCCGTCATCTTTTACAAGAATCGTGTCAAACTCATCACTGTGTTCTTTCCAGTATTTCTGTGCTTTTTCCGGTCCCATAATGAATAATGATGTGGACAAACCGTCTGCAAGTGTTCCATCATCTGATACGATCGTAACAGAAGTCAGACCATTATTTGCCGGATATCCATTAGCCGGATCAATAATATGATGATATGTTTTTCCATCCTGCTTAAAATAACGCTCATATCCCCCAGAAGTAATCACTGCCTTATCCTTTATAGAAAGCACTCCAATATAACTTCCCGTATCTGCCGGATTCTCAACCGCCACTCTCCAGTCAGAACCATCTGGCTTTCCGTTTAGTGTCTGCACATTACCGCCAAGACTGATTACTGCACTAGAAATCCCATTTTCTTTAAAAATATCCATTACTTTCGAAGAAGTATATCCTTTCGCAATTCCACCAAGGTCAATCTTCATTCCTTCCTTATTTAAAGTGACCTCCTGTTTTTTCTCATCATATAAAACGTGATCTGCTCCCATCAGTCCCCTTAACTTCTTCAGCTCTTTCTTTCCGGGAACACGATAGTTCTCCGTCGGGAACCCCCACGCCTGCATAATCGGGTAAATCGTAACATCAAACACTCCATTCGTGCTGTCATAAATCTCTTTTGAACGCTTAATCAGATACCCGGTTGTTTCTGAGACAGAACCTTTTCCATTCTCATTAATCTGTGAAACTTCACTGCTGTCAATTCCCGTAGAAACAAGCTGTTCAATATTGTTAATCTCATCAACCGCCTCATCCAACGCTTTCTTAGCATTCTTTCCGTAAGCCGTTAAAGTCATATACGTATCCATCGCAAAAATATCTCTTGATTCTGATTTATCCTCTTCATTTTGAGTCTTACTATTTGTATCCGCTTCTGCCTGTGTTGTCTGCTCCACAGCCTTTCTACTATCATTCTTACTTTTCTCTGTATCTACTGATGGTCCACATCCGGAAAGCATTCCTGCAGTGAACATAGTGGCCAGTAACATCGCAACTGCTTTTTTTCTAAAATTTATCACAACAATCCTCCATTATCTTGAAACTTACTTTCATTAGTTTTTTCTAACTTTATACATTATATAGAAAATATTCTGACAATGCAATTTTTTTATAAGCAAATGAGAACTTTTTTCATTAATATATATACAGTTTGACATAGCTAATAATAGTATATTATTATATTTTTCGTTAGAACAAGCTAACTTAAATACCAATTATAATATAAGGAGGAACTTATGAGAAACAAATTACTTGTAGCAGGTACTCTTGCTCTTGCAATGACTTGTACTACTGTATTTTCCAGTATTACTCCAGCAGTTGTAAAAGCAGCAAGTGTATCTACAGTACAGACACAGACAGCAGAAAATAGTGATGACTACGTTTACTGCTATGCAGGCCTGACATGGGCTGAATATTGGAAGGCTGAAGGAGTTTGGGCAGCCGGAGATACCACTTCTTCTGATACAGCTGATTCACACGGTGAAAAAGATAAAGGTGCCTTTGATGCTGTAACAAGAGCTACCGCTAATCACGGTCTTCATCGTGGAAGTTATCAGTGTACTGCAGTTATTAAAACTGCTGAAGGAGAATATAGTGTTTCCCATTGGAGCAGTGATGGAAAAACTGTCTACTTTACAGATGGTACCAGTGCCGGATGGAACAGAGGTACTCTCGCCTTAACCAATGGCACTACACAGACTATGACAGAATATGATGTTCTTGGATTAAAATATGTTCCTGTCAAAGTAAAATCTTCTGACTATGCCAGCTTTAAAGAAAAGTATTCCGTTGTAGAAAATAACGGTACCTTAATTGGCGGCTATGGAGAAAAAAATCTACAGGCTTATAACAACGTTACTGCATCTGTTGATAAGGATACCAATGGCCTAAAGACTGCCGAAAAGCAGAGTGATGGTTCCTTCACATTTACCCAAAGAAGTAACGGCTCTTCTTCTGGTATTAAAGATAAGACTCTTAAAACTGCTGATTTAAACAATATGGGAGCAACTGTAAAGGATGCAAGCGGTAGCTACGGTGAATTTCTTCGTGTAGATTTCACAAAAAATTACGGCGATCTTGGCGCTAATATGCAGGCTGTAAAATGGACCTACTACGGAAATGACAGAACACGTTCTAAGGCACTTGCCACTTACGGAACAAAGTTTGCTGCTGATAACTGGATGCATAAAAGTATGGGAATCCAGTTAGGTCTTACAAATTCTATTCGCTGCCAGCTTCCAAAAGGATATGACGGAACTGGCTACTGGAGCTTAACCATTTATGCTCTTGGATACGCTGATTCTACATATAACTTTGAAGCTACTGATGCAAACATTGTAAAACCTGACACAAATGCTGGCGATACAACTGAGTTAAACAAACTTGTTTCTTCTGTTGAAGGATTAAACCCATCGGATTATACAGAAAAGAGCTGGAATAGCTTCGAAACAGAATTAAAAGAAGCAAAAGACATTTTAGCAAAAGAGGCTCCTAATCAGGCAGAGGTTGATGAGGCAATCAAACATCTTACAGACGCTAAAAATGCTCTTGATAAATATGTATACGGAACAGCGAATCTTTCTTATGCAGATTTCTATTACGGAGAATTAAAAGATGTAAAAGAGGATACTACTTTAGACCTCACTTCTGATAAAGCAGCTTCTTATCGCGAAAGTGGTATGTATGATGCAGTAAGTAGTGCTACAACTAATAAATACAAAAATTACTTCTCCAGTACGTATTCAGAAGATAATACAAACGAACAGGGTGGCTCTATTATCGGTATAAAAGACGTAAATATTGCTGTTCCAACTTCATTATATGAAAATGCGAAAAAGGCTATTTCCGAAAAGAAAGAATGCAGCAATAAATTATTGGAAATTATTGGTTCTATGAAGTTATCTGATACAGCACCATCTGAATATAAAATCTTAAATGGTGATGGTACTTTGACAGCTATGAAATCTGAAGTTAGAGAAGATACTTCCGATACACTTACTATCAAAACACAGTCTTCCTACGGACAATACGAAGTAGATCCTGTAACCTCTGAAAACAGCCCTCTTTCTAATTTAGATGCTAAAAATTCCTTACTTGGTATCATTGTTGAAGACGAAGATGGTAATAAATACGGTATGGAGCATCTGGAAAACATCTATCATGAAGGAAAATTCTCCTTTGCCGTAACAGAGGGATTTAAAGAAAAGCATGGAAACACAATTGATTATAAGCGTCATGAAGCTTTACAAGGTAAAACAATTAAAAAAGTTACTTATCTTGTAAAAGACGGTGCTGATATTGTGATCAACACTAATTTAAAATGTAAAACTTTAGCTGTATCCGACAGTATTAAAGCTACCGCCAACGATAACTTTAAAGATGGCGCAACCGTTTCTGTAGATACCACTGCTATTCCTTCCGGTTCTAATTATACTTTAAGCAGCGTAAGTATCGGAAAAACTGTCCTGACAGAAGGTACAGATTATACATATGCAAACAATACTCTGACGATAAAAGCTACAGATAATACTGGTGTGGGTTCCTATTCTATGGTATTTACAGATGATACTTACTCTGATATTGTAGCTTCCTTCACATTAGAATCTGGTTACAAGACTGGAGATATCTCCATTAAAAATAATCAGGTTGCTCTTCCTGATGGTGTAAACTTTAAAAAATATGTAAATAATATTACATCTATTAAAATTAATGGTGTAGAAAAAACAGGTAAAGGCGGAATTAAAGCCACAGATTTATTTGATGCAGACGGAAACATTAACTTCAATGCAGCAATTAAAGGTAAAGATGGTTCTTCCACACCTGTATTTGCAGATAAATCTGCTTCTTACACAATAGAACTTACATCTACCGGCTACCCATCTGTATCCGGAACTGTACAGCTGAATACTTCTGCCCTTGAAGCTTCTATCAAAAAAGCAGAGGCACTTAATAGCAGCAAATATACTACTGAAACCTGGAAAGCACTTCAGACTGCTTTAACAGAAGCAAAAGAAGCAGCATCCGCTGATACACAGGCAATTGTTGATGCCGCAAACACAAAACTTACAGAAGCTCTTTCAGGCTTAAAAGAGAAAACAGTTACTCCTTCTAAACCTGCAACACCTTCTAACCCAGGCACAACAACAACTAAAAAACCTGCTACTAAACCAGCATTAAAGAAAGCAAATGTAAAACTTTCCAAACCGGTTCTTAAAGTTGGAAAAACAACAAAGAACAAAGCAAAAGTTACATGGAAAAAAGTTAAGAAAGCCACCGGTTATGAAATCCAATACACAACAAAAGGATTCGGTAACAAAAAAGCTACAAAAACAATTAAAGTTTCCAAGGCTAAGATCACATCTGCTCAGCTTAAGAAACTGAAAAAGAAAACAAGATATAAAGTCCGCATCCGCGCTGTATATACAAAAGCCGGATATCAGACAGCTACATCAAAATGGTCTGCAATAAAAACTGTGAAGACAAAATAATAATTGTAGATTTCGTGTAGACAAAAAAAGAAACAATACCATATCCCATCTGCTCTGCAGTCGCTGTGTTTAAAATGCTCGTTCGCATCTTAAACACGCTCCGAAGCCGCATCTGGGATATGGTATTGTTTCTTTTTTCTGACTATCCAAATCTACAGTTGGTTAGAATGGGGGATTAAATAACTAATTTGAGGGACTAAAGAAACGAAAATTAGTATTTAAGCATTCCCTTTTTTGAGAACTTTTTTCATTTGGTATTTTTTGTTTGACACAACTAATTTTATATAGTATTCTCTAATTGCGAGATATATTTTCTATCTCAGACTTACAAGATTTGAATTGAATTTTCGGTGCTTAATATCTTTTTATTAGATATTCATGCATGAAAACCTGGTAGGGGACCCTCCACTAACGCACTCCATATGCGCGCTAGGGAGAGTTCTCTAATTTTTTTGCCTTAAAAATCAGTGCACAGATTTTTATATATTTATTTTCTTATCAAATATGTCCTTTTGGAATTTTTTATGTTTGATTTCATAATCAGTTTCTAAAAGTATACAAGAAAAGAAGGGAGACTACAAATTTAATGAGAAAACAAAAATTATTAACTAAGGCTCTGGCAACTTCTATGGCAGTATTTATGTCTGTCAGCCAGCTTTCTGTTCCTGCATTTGCAGCAGAAGGAACAAAATCCGTTTCTATCGCAGGCAGCACTTACACTTATTCTGCAGAAGCTTTAGAAGGCTATACTCAGATTGGAAACAGTGGATTATATTATAAGTTGATAGATGGTTCCGGACTTTCTGGAACTTTATATGGCAAATCAAATTTAACTTACAAAGAATTCTATTCTGGTGATGTAAGCAGTACAGACAGCTTTGATGTTGTTACTACTGCCAGCACTTCTAAGTATTCTGTTTTATCTAATGCCTGGACAGATTATGAGGAGGAAAGTGCAGAAGCTGCAGGAGGATATCATGTAAAAGGTGTTGCGAATGTAAATATTGCTGTTGATTCTGACCTTTATGTTAAATCCATTATTTTAAAAGATGCAAACAAAGAATTAAGCAAAGCATATGAGGAAGCTTCTGATATTACATTAAATGAAAATCCTACACAGGTTCCTTCTCAGTATAAAACACTTCAGAACAACGGTTCTTATGTTTCTAATAACAAAACAGTCACTACTGTAACGGATGCCGTACCAACATTAACAACAGGATCCACCTGGGGTGAATACGAGATTGATGTGGTGGAAACAAGCACAAAATACTTAAGAAATTCCCGACAAGATGAGGGATTCCCTGTCAACTCTACTATTCAGGGAATCATTCTTGAAACAACAGAAGGATATAAAGTAGGTCTAGAACATCTTTCAAACATCTGGGTACAGCCTTACAAATTATCTTTTAATGTTACCAATGAAGCGGCTACTATGGGAATTGCAAAATCAGATAATACGGCTGAATTTGCAAAGCTTGTGAATAAAACAATTAACAAAATTACTTATGTAACACCAGAAGGTAACTATGTTTATACTTTCGCTGATGGAATCTTTATAAAACCGGCTTACTCTGAAGAAATCAGCGGTACTTTCAGTGACGATATGAAATCATTTACTTTAAATCAGCTTCCTACTGTTAAAAATGGAACATTGACTGTAACATATACTGTTGGAGCAGGTCATAAGAAGACTCCTTATACTCTGTATTCCGGAGCTATTGCAAAAAACGTTTCTCTTGACTTAAATGCTATCCCATCTGATGCGGAGGGTGGAACTTACAGCGTTACTATTTCTTGTGATGACTACGCTGATATCTACGTCGCAATCCCTGTAACAGAAGCTCAAAAAGCACAGTTACAGGAACTTATCAAACAGGCTGAAACTGCATTAAAAGGTGCCGGTGCTGATGATAGTGTATTATTAGCACATAAAAATGAGGCAGCAGAACTCTTAGCAAACGAAAGTTCTACCAGTGCCGATGCTGCTGATTTAATCAATGAACTTACTGAATTATTAAAACCATATCAATCCACAGAAGCACCAACACCATCCATACCGGACAGTACAACAGCTTCTAAACCAAATACAACAACTGCTGCTAAACCAGCTACAAAACCTGCTACTACAGCAAAGAAGCCAAACACAACAGCCACAAAAGTAAAACTTGCAAAACAGACTACAAAAGTAAAAGCAAATGGAAAGAAAAAAATCAAAGTATCCTGGAAAAAAGATAAAAAAGCTTCCGGTTACGAAATCACATATTCCACAAAGAAATCTTTCAAAGGAAAGAAAACAATTGTAGTAAAGAGTAACAAGACAACAAGCAAAGTAGTAAAGAAATTAACATCTAAAAAGAAATACTTTGTAAAAGTACGCTCCTACAAGCAGGTTGGAAAGACTAAGACTTATGGGGCATACAGCAAAGTGAAAACTGTGAAAGTAAAATAAGTTTCTCTTAAACATTTTATATAATTGGTATTTTTATAAATAGTATTTTGCCTCAGGCAGGGAGAGACGCTCCCGGAGAAAGTAGAATAATAGTTGCCTCTGCAAATGTGAGAAGTAATAACCATATCTTCTGGTTTATACATTCTATTATTTCTTACTATTCAAACTCTATTTAGTAAAAACCCCACGAAGCTATATTCCGTGGGGTCTTTTTTATTATTTGAATAGGATTGGCTTAGATTATAAATAATTCTCATACTTCTTAACACACCCGATTCCAATCGCATATGGTCCGGTATGTACCGCAATGGTTGCCCCAATCTGGCAGATTCCCACCTGATCTACATGGCTCTCTCCATAGATATGGTTCGCAACGGTATTATAATATTCCTTGCCTTCCTCTATATCGTAACCAAAACCAACGCGGAAAGAATAGTCTTCCATCGCATCTCCGGTTTCTTTAAAATAGTCATCCATTAAAGCAATCGTTTTGGCAACTGTCTTCTTACGGCTTCGTCCGATTCCTGAAGCTTCGATCTCACCATTTACTAAAGTAATCAGAGGCTTTAAGGAAAGGGCGCTGCTTGCGATTCCTGCAAGCTTTCCGATTCGTCCGCCATGTTTTAAATAATCTGTGTTACCGACTGTAAAGAAGATTCTATTCGTCTTTTTCATCTTCTCAAGAATATCTACACATTGTTCATAAGGAACTCCATTCTGACACATTCTTCCTGCTTCAATAACCATAAGACCCTGACTTACTGTTCCTGCTTCAGAATTAATCACCGCAATTTTGGCATCCGGATAATCCTCACAAACAATTTCTCTGGCATTACATGCACAGTTGTAAGAACCACTCAAAGATGGAGTAAAACAAATACAGACTACCGGTGTTCCTTCTTTCACATATTCCGTAAAAACGTCAATATAATTCTGTACAGATGGAAGAGAGGTCTTCGGATATACATCTGGATTCCCTACCATTCGCTCATATACTTCACGAATTCCGATTTCTTCAATCTCTTTATAATATGTCTCCTCATCAAATGATATATAAAAAGGTATAATACGTAAATTATACTGTTCAATGATCTCTTTTTCTAAATCACAACAGCCATCACTAATAATCTTGTAATCCATTTCATCCTCCAGTATGCATTATTATATTACTATACACAGAAATTAATACACTGCAAATATCACTCAAAATGAAGCATTCTCTCTTACTGCAATGCAATCTGTGTTCTCATTTCCATGTAATGTAGTTTTCATATCTATATTTTAATATTATCAAAACTCTTTGTCAACTATCTTCTCTATATAGTCTCCGGTAAATTCCAGATTCTATGGCTGTCTTGATAATTTATTTCATTTCCTTTTCCAGAAATTTTACCACTCCCGCATTCAGATTGGTATCTAAAATATAGTCTGCCCTTTCTTTTACTGCCTTATGTGCATTTCCTACCGCACAGGAACGATCACAAGCTTCAAATAAAGGAATATCATTCAGATTATCACCCATTCCGGTAATCGCGGCCGGATGAAGAAGCTTTCGCAGCTTCTGTATTCCATAATATTTTGAAGCATTTTTATGCGAAATCTCTAAATACCACAGACCATCTCCATAAACATCCTTATAAAAATTCAGATTCAGTCGCTCATCCTTTTGCAAATATTCATAAAATGGCCGTAACACTTCTTCTTCATAACAAATAGAAAAATAAATGATATCTTCACCTGAAATATCTTCTAATCTTTCCACTTTACTAAATGGCTTATGGTATAAATCTCTTCGTTCCGTATAAAACTTTTCCATATGCTGTGTCGCAATTTTTTCATAATAGGTTGCCATCTTTCGTCCAGACTTGCCGACTCGTCCGGCACTATCTACAACAGATGTTTCGCCAGACTTTGAGCAATCTTCGGAAATTTCCGGCGAAAGCGCATAGGCAAACCCTGTCACTCCAAACTTCTTTCTTCCTTTTAAAATATATTCCACAGAATCTCTTTCAATAATCTCCGCATTAATACAGCTCTTACTTACCGGATCATAGAGCATGACTCCATTCATCAAAATCATAGGACAGGTGAGATTGACATCTTTCATAATAGAATTCACAGTTGCATAGGTCCTCGCTGTAGCAACAGTAAAACAAAGTCCCTGCTCAATCAGAGCATTTAACCGTTTAGGCACATCTTCGTTAAGTAACGCATCTCTATTTAATAAGGTACCATCCAAATCCGATACATATAACATTTTCCCGGAAAGATTATATTCTTTCTTCTCCTGCTTTCTTAAAACTTCTTTTGATACATTTTTTCGTATCTCTTCTGGCTTTTCTTTTTGCATCTTATCTGCTTTTACTTCCAAGCAGGCACGTTTTTCTGCTTCTTCACGAACTCTGAAAAAAAGATACTGCTGCATCACACCAGCTATCCCTTCATATCTTTCTACTGGAAAATGCCCGTTATAATACATTTTTTCCACTTTGGCAATCCATGTATCAATCGGAAATAAGGAAAGCTGATGTAAACCAAAAAGCTGAATACAAGATGCTACCTTTTCTCCCACTCCATGAAGTTTTTTCAGCATCTCCTTTCCCTCTTCCGGCGATGCCCCTTTTGCATGAAGTGCACTTAGTTCAAACTTTCCAGTCAAAACATCCTCTGCCGTCTGACGAATATACTTCTCCCGGTATCCAAACTTAAACTCCGACAGATCGGCCTTTGCAAGCACTTCCGGTCCCGGAAAACTATAACCAATAAGATGCTCCTCTTCATAATTAAATACTATTTTTTCTCCAAGTTTCTCACATAATGTATCAATACTCTTCATAATACGTGGAATATTATTTCTCTGACTGATAATAAAACTAACGATCATTTCCCACAAATCCTGGCGAAGAATCCGAATCCCCTTTCCCATCTTCGCCGCTCCAGAAAGAAAGCAATCTTCCGGATCAATCCGTTCTATTATTTTCCCGTAATCTGTATCTAAATCCAGATACCTTCTAAAATATTCCTCATCCTTCTCATGACACAAAATACGGATTCCTGTCTTTTCCTGAAAAAAACATGCCGCCCGTCCATCAGAAATAACAAAATATCTGCCCGGACATATTTTCTTCCAGCGGAAGCACTGTCCACTCTCTGCAATCTGCTTTAAATCTATATAATCGTTTTTTATAAAAATATCAATATAATCCATCGGTAGTTTCCTCTTTCGAAAATTTCTACTCCCATCTTAACAGGTTTTAGGGTAACATTCAAAGGAAATAAATCTTTCGGTTCTCTGCGGTTTGGGAGACGGAAATCAGCCTTTTCAAAAAAATCAAAATATTTTCAAAAAAGTGAGAGATTCTCATCCCTTATTTGCGAATATATAATGTAACCGATATAATTATCCATATATTTTTTACATTCGAATGTACATAAAGGAGTAACCTATGAAGATAAAAGAATCGAATTTTGTGGAAGCGTTATCCCACAGAAATGAGAGAGCTTTAGAATATGTGATGGTACATTATGGTGGACTTGTAAAGTCTGTTGTGCATCGTTATCTGAATGTTCTTTCTCAATACGAAGAGGAATGTATGAATGACGTTTTCTTCGCTGTATGGGAACATATCGACTCATATGACTCCGCCCGTAATCCATTTGCAAACTGGATTGGCGGAATTGCCCGATTAAAAGCTCTTGATTATAAAAGAAAATACGCAAATCATCTTTTGGAAACAAGCTGGGAAAATGCGCAATATACTAAAGGATTGGACGATGCAATAGAATTACACACACAATTTGAAGAAGAATTTTCTGAAGAAACAAAGCAAATGTTATCCTGCCTAAAACCACAAGATAGAGAGCTTTTCATCAAACTATATGTAGAAGAAAAACCATTTGATGAGATATCCAAAGAAATGAATACAAACAAGCCTGTACTGTATAATCGGCTTTTCCGCAGTAAAAAGAAGCTGCGTTCCCTTTTCCCTCAAACAAATTCAACTCATCTGACTGGAGGTACGAGTTATGAAAAATGATATTTATGATTTATTAAATGACATTGACAATCAGATAGATACTTTTGAAACTGTCGATATTACAAGTACTGATTTAAAAAACTGGAAACAGTCTTTTGCTTTAAAGAAAAAAACTTCCGTTAAAAAACACACCTGGAAAAAATATGCTGCTGCCGCGGCTGCCTTTATTATTCTTCTTGGTGGAAGCAGTGCTCCGGTAAGGCAGAACGTATACGCACAATCCCAACAGATTATGGAAAGTTTATCCACACTTTTAGGCACCAAAGAAGACCTTAGTCCTTACAGTACTGTCGTTGGTAAATCTATATCCAAAAACGGCATCACTATCACATTAAATGAAGTAATTCTTGATGGACATAGCCTTATCATTTCCTACAAAACAAAAATAAAAGACAGTTCTGTATTGAAAAAATCAAATATCAAAACTATCACTGAATTGCCAATTGATATAGACCTTACTATCGCTGGAGAACCTATTGTAGAAAGTGTCGGCATCTGTTCTACTCCTATCGACAAGCTAACTTCTATTTCTGAAAGTGAAATACAATTAAATGATTCCTCTATTTTATCAGAGAAAGCTGATTTTACGATCAACTTTTCCACATTAGATAAATCAAATACCTCTATTGGAAAATTAAAATTTGCGGCATCCGGTAAAGAATTAAATGCCAAAACAGCAAATGTAGCATTAAATCATTCTTTTACCTTACCAAATAAAACAAAAATAACTTTAAAAAATTATAGAAGTAATATCGTAAACCAGCAAATCTCATTTACTATTTCAAAAAATAATACTGGACTCTCTGGGGACATTATATTGAAAGGAAAAGATGACCTTGGAAACCCTGTAGAATTCTACCTTGATACCGCCGATGGAACAAATGGTACTTTTACAGTAGACAGAATGACCGGCTATATTTCCCCTAAAGCCACCTGCCTCACTTTAACTCCATATTATAATGACTTTCCTCTGTCTTCCTCTGTTAATAGTACAGAAGAAACGGCAGAATCCACTGAAAAAACAGTAGCAGAATCTACTGAAATTGAAGTCAGCACCACAAACACTGATGATGCTCAGGAAATCTCTATCTCTAACTATAAATCACTAGGAAAGGCTTTTACTATTACTATTCATTAGAGAAAACAGACGAAAAAAGAAATAATACCATAGTAAATGTAATGTGAGAGCAAGTAAAAATGCCGGACAGACATTTTCTACGCAGTGATATCTTTACATTTACTATGGTCTATTCTTTTTATTTTCGTCTGTTTCCCCTAATGAATCAAATAGTTAATTCATGATTTTCATTCATCTGGATAAACCGGGTTCCAAGCTCTTTCGCAAGCTGATTATTATGGGTAATGATAATTAGTGTTTTCCCTGCTGCATGAAATTTCTTCAGAAAATCTATAAGCATTTTCTGTGTACTTTCATCGAGTCCAGCGAGGGGTTCGTCTAATATAAGAACTTCGGGATTCATAGAAAGGATGCACGCTAATGATACTTTTCGTTTTTCTCCACCGCTTAAATGATACGGTGGGCGTTCTCTTAGTTTTTCGATTCCAAATAAACGAAGGCAATCCTCTGTTCTTTGTTTGACTTTTTCTTCGGAAAGTCCCATCTGGATCGGACCAAATGCGATTTCTTCTTCTACGCTTCCACAAAAAAGCTGTGTATCTGCATTTTGAAAAACATAACCCATCTGCTGATGAAACCATTTGGCAAAGCGAGAATCTTTTAATGCTTTTTCTGTTATTTCGTGATCTTCATAGGTATAACTGCCTTCCATCGGAAATATGATTCCGTTCAATATTTTTATCAATGTAGATTTACCACATCCATTTGGTCCCTGTATTATTACAGATTCACCTTTTTGAATATTTAAATTAATGTATCGTAATGCAATTTCATTCCCATATGCATAACATACATTTTTTAATTCTATCATTTTGAATCTTCCTTTTACTTTTGTTATTCTTGATTTTACTTTTTATTCTCTTCTCATAGAAAATTGCTATATGTTAGGATTAAAAGGTCTTTTACCCTTTTTGATACTAGATTGATTGCTTCGTGTTATTTCCACAGACCCTCGAAATAAATGAATATTCCTGTTACTCCTATCATCAAAAGAAGACTCAAGATATCCTGTTTTCGAAAAGTAGATGTTTTTTGTGTTTTATATTCTCCAACAAACCCACGACAGCACATCGCTGCATACATTTCCTCTGCCATTTCTCTTGATTTTAAAAAGGAAATCCCCAATATCCCAGAAAAGGACTGTGCTTTTTTCCTGTTTTGTCCTACAGATCGTAAGCGAAGTGACGTAAGGATTTCCATGCAGATTTCTCCGAGTACGGCAATATATTTTAATGTAATATCCAATGTAAAAATAAAGATATCCGGTATATGAAATGAGCGGAGGCTTGCTGTTAATTTATTCCAGGATGTTCCCGCTGACAGAATACCTATAAGCGTAACGGATACAAACACTTTGGTTGTGATAATAAGCAAAATCTGCGGATTTCCTATAAACACTGCCGGTAAAAGTATTAGTGCAGAAAAAAGTACTGCTCCAAATGTCCCCGAAAGTATCTGTTTCATTGTTTCTGTCGGATAAGTTGCAAGTGCAAGAATAGTTCCGCCTGCCATAATTAATGAAAATACATAGTTTTTTGAACAGGCAGTAAGTAAAATATATAGGAATGTATAACATAGTTTTAAAGAAGGACTGGCGCTTAGGCACCCGTCCTTCCCTTCTTTCCATTTTAATTTTGACAGTACACCAAGAACTGCCTGCGTACTTTTTGTAATAAATCCATCTTTATCAATACTCGGAACATATTGCTCCGTTTCACACATCCATGATGGAAGAAAACTATTATTTTTTTCCTGATTTTGCATTACACTGACTGCCCTTTTGAAAAATCTATTTTATCTTTTTTACTTCCAGCTAAAAGTTTAAAGAAGATAACAATAATCGCTACGCCAACAACTGCAGATAAAATATATCCTATCCATTCCGGCATTCCTGCCATAGAGTAATCCGGGAAAAGTGAAGCAAGGCTAAAGCCCTTTTCCATTCCTGCCGGTGTATATCCAAGTGCTTTTCCATTACTTACAAGGGATGCCATCTCTTCAACACCCCATTCTCCCCAAGCGGTCCCACTTGCCAGAAGACCTAATGGTGTAAATATAATCAAAACTGCCATAAGAATATATAATGGCTTAAATGCGGACTGTGCTGGTTTTTCCTCTAATGTTTCCGGTGATATCTTTTCCACAAATGCAAGGATTGCTGTAGTAAGAACTATTTCTGCAATTCCAAATAATGTAAGATGTCCAATCATCATTGCCGGAATAGAAATAGTAAGCGGATATGGACAATAGAGTGCCTTTCCTGCTGCATCAGTAAACAGCAATGGCTGAATTCCAAACTCAATCGCTGCACAAAATGCTGCTGCATTAATGCCGATGTAGGAACCAATTCCTGCTGCTAACTTTCTTTTTCCTGTTTTTTCCCAGATAAGCTTGTAAATCGCAAATCCGAGAAATGGCAATATGAAAGCCATATTAAAACAGTTCGCTCCAAAAGCGAGAATACCGCCATCACCAAACAACAATGCCTGGATAAGCAGTGCGATCGTAACGGCAATACAGCCTGCCGATGGACTTCCCGTAAGAATCGCAATCAATGTTCCTCCTACTGCATGTCCTGTCGTACCTCCCGGAAGCGGGATGTTGAACATCATTCCAAGAAAGGAAAACGCTGCTCCAATTCCAAGCAATGGCATCTTCACCTTCGGAATTTCTTCTTTTACTTTCTTAACAGAGTATGTCCATACCGGAACCATTGCTGCTGCCATTACCGCACAGGTCGAAGGACTCAAATAATTTTCAGGTATATGCATCTTTCTTTCCTCCTATAAAGCTTTTATGTTTTAAATCTAGGATATACCTTTCTATTTTTTCTCACAAGCTCCCCTGGGGGATATATTTTGTATTTTTTTGTATAATTCTTCTATAACTTTATGCTATACTATTATACTGATACTGAAGATTAAGCAGCTTCTCGACTAAAATAAAAATTCTGAGGTGAATTTTATGAATACTCTATTAAAACAAATTAAAAAGAAAAATGCAAAAGCTTTTACACATAGTGGAAAATTTCATGCAGACGATGTTTTCTCCTATGCACTGTTGTTATATTTAAATCCTGAAATCACAATCACCCGTGGAAATAAAGTTCCTGAAGATTTTAAGGGAATTATTTTTGATATTGGCAGGGGAAAATACGACCATCACCAGCGCGACAGCCGTATCCGTGAAAATGGTGTTCCTTACGCTGCATTTGGTCTTTTATGGGAAGAACTTGGTGCAGAAATTCTTGGCGAAGAACTTGCCGCAAAGTTCGATGAGTCATTTATCCAGCCACTTGATATTAACGATAATACCGGCGAAAAAAATGAACTTGCCACTTTGATTGGCAATTTTAATCCTTCCTGGGATGTGGAAAATGGAGAAAATGAAGCATTTTCCAGAGCAGTGCAGACAGCTGGAATGATTCTTGTAAATATGTTCGAAAAATATAAAGGAAATGAACGTGCCGAGAAACGTGTAGAAGAAATTTTAGCCGCACATAATTCTTCTGTTTTGTCTGGGGAAAAATCTGAAAGCGAAGCAAAAGTTCTCGTTCTCCCTGAATTCGTCCCCTGTCAGAAACAATTACGCGAAACAGATATTGCCTTTATTATTTTCCCCTCAAACCGCGGAGGCTATTGCATCCAGCCATTAAAAAGAGAACATTCTCTCAATTACAAATGCAGCTTCCCTGAAAACTGGCTTGGTTTAGAGGGAGACGAATTAAAACAGGCAACTGGCTTAACCAGCGCAAACTTCTGCCACAAAGGCGGTTTTATCATGACCGTCGATGATGTAAACGATGCAATTTCTGCCTGCAAAATAAGCCTTGAAAACTTTACCGAAAGCTCCTGCATTATAAATTTAGGTGGCTCTCACGAAATGGATGAAAGCCTCAAAGAAATACCGCATATGGAAAATGCAGCAATTATCCATTGTGACTTACCGAAAATGCCCGCACTTACATTTGACAGAAACTTGGGTGAGATTTCTATGGAAAAAGAGGAGTTTGCATCTTATATTAAAGACTATGTGAAAGGCATTTTAAAATATAAACCAGATGCTGTTTACGTTGAAGGAGAACTTTTCATTGTCTATCCTGTCATCCGGGTTTTACACAAAAAACATATCCCAGTCTACATAAAACACCAAAATGGGGTTGTTGCTATTTAATTCATTAAGGGACAGACGCCCGAGAAGAGATACGATATCCTATATTTGTGACTTTAGTCGCTGCGG